>Ga0160422_10000002_pt1 | contig 135293 bp, 144 predicted proteins | sample Fk160mmetaG_FD_108192 | JGI IMG/M metagenome (GOLD analysis project Ga0160422, IMG submission 108192) | Marine microbial communities from the Central Pacific Ocean - Fk160115 60m metaG | ecosystem: Environmental > Aquatic > Marine > Oceanic > Photic zone | place: The Central Pacific Ocean... | reverse complement strand
ATCACTTAAACGGTGACGTAACTGACACAGAAGATACTCACAAATTAAAAGTAAAAGTTAACTTCTAATTAAGAGTATATTTGAATTTAAAACAGCCCAAGTTTAACTTGGGCTGTTTTTTTTATATAGAGCAATACTTAATGCGTTACTTACATTTAGACTTTCTACATTTTTTGAAATGGGAATTTTAATCTTTATATCTGAAACTTTTTTCAAAAGTTCCTGAATACCCTTTTCTTCAGAACCCACAACTAACACTGATTTGTCATGCCATTTGATATCATCTAATGAATTATCTGCATATCCATCTAATGCATATATCCAATAATTCTTTTTTTTTAATTCCTTGATTGTATTAGCATCGTTGCTGACCTCTATTAAATCAATATGATGAGAAGTTCCTGCAGAAGCTTTTATCATCAGTTCATTAGTTTGATTAAAATATTTTTTATTAATAATAACTCCATTAACTTCAAAAGCAGCACATACTCTTATGATAGAACCTATATTTCTTTGATCAGATATATTGTTAAGTAGTACGTAAGTTGATTTATTTTTTACATTTTGATTTAAATGATCTATTAAAGTAGTTTTTTCCTTTTTGTTAATCAATACAGCTACCCCTTGAGTGTTTATTTTATGTTTATTTAAAATATCTATTTGATTTTTATTAACTATTTTTATGTTTATGCTCTTTGGGATATGAGAAGAAAGAGACTTAAATTTCTCTTTTGTCACTAGAACCTGACTAATATTAACCTTTTTTTTTATAAGTTCGATCAAAGGATTTTTTCCAAAAACCCAATATTTATTATTTCTCATTATATTGTGTTTTTTTACAGTATTTTTGAGAGTATTATAATCATTGATTAAAGCTAAATTTTTGTTAATTCTTGCCATATTTGGAGGGGTACCAAAGCGGTCAAATGGGGCGGGCTGTAAACCCGCTGGCTCCGGTCTTCGAAGGTTCGAATCCTTCCCCCTCCACCACAAATTTTTATTGAATTTAATATTATAGCTAGGTAAATAGCACTTTACGCGGGTGTAGTTCAATGGTAGAACTCCAGCCTTCCAAGCTGGTTGTGTGAGTTCGATTCTCATCACCCGCTCCAACTTGGAAAAAATTAATTAGGGAGAAATTGAATGTCAAAAGAAAAATTTAACAGGAGCAAACCGCACTGTAACATCGGTACTATTGGGCACGTAGACCATGGAAAAACTACATTAACTGCCGCAATAACAAAAGTCTTATCTGAAGCTGGCGGAGCTCAGTTCGTCGCTTATGATCAAATTGATAAAGCACCAGAGGAAAAAGAAAGAGGTATAACTATTTCTACAGCACACGTAGAATATGAGACAGAAAAACGTCACTATGCGCACGTTGATTGTCCTGGACACGCCGACTACGTTAAAAACATGATAACAGGTGCTGCACAAATGGATGGTGCAATATTAGTTGTTAACGCTGCTGATGGACCAATGCCACAGACGCGAGAACATATCTTACTAGCAAGGCAAGTAGGCGTACCTGCTTTAGTGGTATTTTTAAATAAAGTAGATACTGTTAAAGACAAAGAATTATTAGAACTAGTTGAAGTAGAGATAAGAGAATTACTAACATCATATAAATTTCCAGGAGATAAAATTCCGATAATTAAAGGATCTGCTTTAAAAGCAATTGAAGGCGACCAAGATCTAGGAGTTAAGCCAATTATGGAATTGATGAAAGCCGTTGATGATACAATACCTCAACCAGACAGACCAAAAGACAAACCTTTTCTTATGCCTATAGAGGATGTTTTTTCAATATCAGGAAGAGGAACTGTTGTAACAGGTAGAGTTGAATCGGGTGTTGTAAACTCTGGCGACGAACTAGAAATTGTTGGAATAAAAGATACTCAAAAAACAGTTTGCACTGGAGTTGAAATGTTTAGAAAGTTATTAGATTCAGGTGAAGCAGGAGATAATATTGGTGCATTACTTCGAGGTATAGAAAGAAATCAAGTTGAAAGAGGACAAGTCTTGTCAAAACCCGGATCCATAAAGCCTCATACAAAGTTTGAAGCACAAGCATATATTTTAAAAAAAGAAGAAGGTGGTAGACATACACCTTTCTTCACAAAATATAGACCACAATTTTATTTTAGGACAACAGATGTAACTGGTGAAGTTGCACTACCACAAGGTACGGAAATGGTTATGCCTGGTGATGACGCTAAAATGACTGTTACATTAATTTCTCCAATTGCAATGGATCAAAACTTAAAATTTGCAATCAGGGAGGGCGGAAGAACAGTTGGAGCAGGAGTTGTTACTAAAATAATAGAGTAAACTCTTAAAGGAGTGTAGCTCAACTGGTAGAGCGCCGGTCTCCAAAACCGGAGGCTGGGGGTTCAAGTCCCTCCACTCCTGCCAGTAAAAAAATTATGATTATATGAAAAATCCAATAAATTTTTTAAGAAACGTAAAACAAGAAATTTTTAAAATCACTTGGCCTACAAAAAAAGAAACTTTAATGGGATCAATCACTGTTATTGTCTTAGCAATAATAGCCTCTTTATTTTTTTTATTATTAGATCAAATTTTCAAAACAGGACTAAACTACTTAATCGGATACTAATATGAAGTGGTACATTGTGCAGTCTTATTCTGGATTTGAGAAAAAAGTTTCCGAGCAGATAAAAGAAGAGCTAAGCAAGGCTGGTATGGTTGAAAATTTTGGTGAAGTCTTAGTTCCAACCCACGATGTTACTGAAATAAAAAAAGGTAAAAGAACGGTAGCTAAAAGAAAATATTTTCCAGGTTACGTTCTTGCAAAACTCGAATTAAATGATGAGATTTATCATCTTATTAAATCAATAAAAAAAGTAAGTGGATTTTTAGGGCCTCAAGGAAAACCCTCGCCAATATCTGATGCAGAAGTTTCTAAAATCGTAGGAAACATGGAAGAGAGTATTGCAAATCCATCTAGTTCAATTTCATTCTCAATTGGCGAACAAGTTAGAGTATGTGATGGACCTTTTGCGTCTTTTAATGGATTAATTGAGGAAATTGATGAAGATAAGTCTAGACTTAAGGTTTCGGTTTCTATATTTGGTAGACCAACACCTGTTGATTTAGATTATGCTCAGGTAGAAAAAATATAGTTATGGCAAAAAAAGAAGTTACAGGATATTTAAAATTACAAATCAAAGGCGGTCAAGCTAATCCAGCACCACCAGTGGGTCCAGCATTAGGCCAACGTGGAATAAATATTATGGAATTTTGTAAAGCATTTAATGATAAAACTAAAGAGCATATGGGTAAACCTGTTCCTGTTGTAATTACAATCTACAAAGATAAAAAATTTGATTTTGTTATAAAAACTCCACCAGCTTCTCACTTAATTAAAGAGGCAATAAAATTAAAGTCTGGATCAAAAGAACCAGGTAGAAATTTTGTAGGAACAATCACAAAAGAACAATTAAAACAAATAGCAAAAGCGAAACAAAAAGACTTAAATGCCTTTGATATAGATGAAGCTGTAAAAATTATTGCAGGATCAGCTCGTTCAATGGGAGTTCAGGTGAAAGATTAAAATGAAAAATATTAAATCTAAGTCAAAAAGATATCAAAAATTATTTAAAGAAAGAAATGATAATCAGCTTAGTGCAGCCGATGCAATTAAATTAATTAAGAAAAATTCAAATGTAAAATTTAAAGAGTCGGTTGATGTTCATTTTAATTTAAATATAGATAAGTCAAAAGCAGAACAAACTTTACGTACAACCGTAGATTTACCAAATGGAAATGGCAAAAAAATTGTTATAGCTGTAATTTGTCCAAATGACAAATTAAATGATGCTAAAGAGGCTGGTGCAGAAGTTGTAGGATCAGATGACTTAATAGAAAATATTTCAGCTGGTAAAATTAATTTTGATATTTTAGTTTGTTCACCAGAAATGATGTCAAAAGTTGGAAAATTAGGTAAAGTTCTCGGTCCAAAAGGTCTTATGCCAAATCCTAAATTTGGGACAGTTTCAGCAAATATAAAAAAAGCAGTAACTGACCTAAAAAAAGGTAAAATCGAAATAAGATGTGACCAAGATGGAAATCTTTCACTTAGTATTGGTAGAATAAATTTTGAAGATAAGCATATATTGGAAAATTTAAAAGCTGTTTATGAAATTATTGATAAAGAAAAACCCTCAGGTATCAAAGGTGGTTTTGTTAACTCGATACATTTATGTAGCTCAATGGGAGTTTCAAATAAAATTATAACTAAAAGTATTTAAATGAAGAAATCAGAAAAAGCAAATTACATAAATAATTTGAAAAAAGACCTACAGGCAAACAATGCATTGATGGTTTATCATTATTTAGGTTTAAACGTTAAACAACTTGATGAACTCAGAAGTAAAATGAGAGAGGCTGGGGCGTTAGTAAAAATTACAAAAAATCGAATTACTAAAATTGCATTAAAAGACACAACTCACTCACAAGCTAACAATTTATTTAAAGGACCTACTGGTGTAGCCTTATCAAAAGATCCTATATCAATTGCAAAAATACTTGTAAATTTTCAAAAAAATAATGAAAAATTGAAAATTGTTGGTGGAATAATGGATGATAAGCTTTTAGGTCCATCTGAGGTAGCAGAAATTGCGACATTACCTACATTAGATGAAGCAAGAGCTAAAATTGTAGGTATATTACAGGCTCCACAACAAAAATTATTGAGTATTTTGCTTGCACCTGGCTCAAAAATCGCTAATTTAGCCCACGCAAAAAGTTTAAAAAATTAATTTCACTGAGGTACACATGGCGGATCTAAATAAAATAGTTGATGAACTATCAAAACTTACTGTTGTTGAAGCAGCAGAATTATCAAAAACTTTAGAAGAAAAATGGGGTGTAACAGCAGCAGCCCCTGTAGCAGCGGCAGCCCCAGCACAGGCAGCAGAGGCAGCAGTTGAAAAAGACGAATTTAGTGTAGTGTTAGCATCTTCTGGATCAAACAAAATAGGAGCAATTAAAGAAGTAAGGGCTTTTACAGGTTTGGGTCTTAAAGAGGCTAAAGATTTAGTCGAGGGAGCTCCAAAGGAACTTAAATCTGGCGTAAATAAAAAAGACGCAGAGGAAGTTAAGAAGAAGCTCGAGGCTATTGGCGCTAAAGTTGAATTAAAATAAATATTTTAGAAAAAGCTTCTGATTAATTAGGTTTAATCAGATGTAATATATATGCATTTATCTTTTACGGATAAAAAAAAAATTAGAAAAAGTTTTGGTAAGTTAGAAAATATATTAAACATACCCGATCTAATTGAAGTTCAAAGACAATCATACAATAGTTTTTTAGAGAAAAATCAAAAAGGTATATCAGGTTTGGATAAAGTTTTTAAAGAAGTTTATCCTATCGAAGATTTCGCCGGTTTAGCAACAATTGAGTATGTTACTTATAGATTTGAAAATCCCAAATATGATGTTGGAGAATGCAAACAAAGAGGATTAACATATTCAGCTCCACTTAAAGCAACTTTAAGATTAGTAGCATATGATGTAAATGAAGAGTCTCAAACTAAACAAATTCTATCAGCTAAAGAACAAGAAGTATATATGGGAGATATTCCTTTAATGACACCAAGGGGAACATTTGTGGTTAACGGAACTGAAAGAGTTGTAGTAAACCAAATGCACAGAAGTCCTGGTCTTTTTCTAGATGATGACAAAGGAAAAGGACATGCTAGTGGAAAAAAATTATTTAACTGTAGAGTTATACCCTATAGAGGATCTTGGCTGGATTTTGAATTTGATATAAAAGATAATTTATATTTTAGAATCGATCGAAAAAGAAAAATTCCCGCAACCACTCTTCTAATGGCACTTGACGTTCCGAGAGATGAGATTTTAAGTCTATTCCATTCTAAAAATAAAATTGAGATAATAGACAAAAATAAATTTAAAACAAAGTTTATAGCTAAAAACTTCAAAAATTATAAATTACAATTTGATTTAGTAAATGCTGATAATAATAAAAAAGTTTCAAAAGTAGGAACAAAAATAAATATGGCATTAGCAATGAAATTTGAAAAAGAAGGATTAAAAAACATATTTATAAATTCGGATGAGATTAAAGGAAGGTATTTTTCAGATGATATTATAAATGAGAAAACAGGAGAGGTTTATTTTGAGTCAGGTGATGAAATAAATGATGAGGTTATTCAAAAAATTGATAATTTAAAAATTAAAAATTTTTTTATTTCTGAAGTTGATGGTATAAATGTAGGATCTTCTTTAATTAAAACATTAGGTATCGACAAAAATAATTCTTCAGATGAAGCTTGTATGGATATTTATAAAATATTAAGACCTGGAGAACCTCCAACACCAGAGACATCAAGAGCGTTATTTAAAAGTTTATTTTTTAACAATACTAGATATGATTTATCTGACGTCGGTAGAGTAAAATTAAACTCTAGATTAAATTTAGACTGTGATCCAAAAATAACGATTTTAAGAAAAGAAGATATACTAAAAATTATTCAGACAATGTTGAGACTTAAAGACGGGAAAGAAGATGTTGATGACATTGATCATCTAGGAAATAGAAGAGTCAGGTCTGTTGGTGAGTTAGTAGAAAACCAATTTAGAATAGGATTAGTAAGAATGGAAAGAGCTATTAGAGAGAAAATGTCTTCAGTTGAGATAGACACTGTCATGCCGCAAGATTTAATTAATTCTAAACCAATTGCAGCATCGCTTAAAGAATTTTTTGGTACATCTCAATTATCTCAGTTTATGGACCAGACAAATCCTTTAGCAGAAATTACGCATAAAAGGAGAGTATCAGCCTTAGGACCAGGCGGGTTAACAAGAGAAAGAGCAGGTTTTGAAGTAAGAGACGTTCACCCAACTCATTATGGAAGAATATGTCCAATAGAAACACCTGAAGGACCAAATATTGGACTGATCAATAGTTTAGCTACGTATTCAAGAGTTAATAAGTACGGGTTTATAGAAAGTCCTTATAGAAGTGTAAAAAATGGAAAGGTCCTTAAAGATATACACTATCTCTCGGCTATGGAAGAAAGTAGATACACTATTGCACAAGCTAATTCTGTTTTAAAATCTGACGGGACATTTCAGGATGAATTAGTATCATGTAGAAGAAATTTGGGTTTTGAACTTGCTAAACCAGAAAATATTGATTTTATGGATGTTTCACCTAAACAAGTTGTCTCTGTTGCAGCAGCTTTAATTCCTTTTTTAGAAAATGACGATGCAAACAGAGCTCTAATGGGATCAAATATGATGAGGCAGGCTGTTCCTTTAATTAAAAATGAATCTCCACTAGTTGGTACTGGCATAGAGAAAGATGTTGCTTTAGACTCTGGAGCTACAATAGTTGCCAGAAGAGACGGAGTTGTAGAGAGAATTGATGGTAAAAGAATTGTAGTAAAAGCTTCGTCTGAAAAAGATTTAACTAAATCGGGAGTAGATATTTATAACTTACTAAAATTTCAACGATCAAATCAAAATACTTGTACAAACCAAAGACCACTTGTGAAAGTAGGAGATCAAATAAAAAAAGGAGACGTAATTGCAGATGGTCCTTCAACGCAGTTAGGGGAGTTAGCTTTAGGTAAAAATGTGACAGTGGCTTTCATGCCTTGGTTAGGATATAATTTTGAAGATTCAATATTAATATCAGAAAGATGCGTTTCAGATGACGTATTTACATCTATTCACATTGAAGAATTCGAGGTTATGGCAAGGGACACAAAACTTGGTCCTGAAGAAATAACACGTGATATTCCAAATACTAGTGAGGAGGCACTAAGAAACCTTGATGAATCTGGTATTGTATATGTAGGCGCAGAAGTTAAACCTGGTGATATTTTAGTTGGTAAACTTACTCCAAAAGGAGACACAAAGGTCACTTCAGAGGAAAAATTATTGAGAGCTATTTTTGGTGAAAAAGCAACTGATGTAAGAGATACATCTTTAAAAATGCCATCAGGCACAGGAGGAACAATTGTTGAGGTGAGGGTATTTAATAGACACGGAATTGAAAAAGACGAAAGAGCATTATCAATAGAAAAATCTGAAATTGAGTCAGTCATGCTTGATAAGCAAGCTGAAGAGTCAATTTTAGAATTAAATATTAGAAGCAGGGCACAATTGATAACTAAAAATTCTACATTGAATGAAGACTTTAAAAAAATTAGTAAAAATTCGATAATCGACGACATTTCATTTAAAGAATTAACTTTAAATGAAATATTTAAAATAAGTTTTAATGAGTCGAAAACAAATAATGATTTAACAATCTTAAAAGATCAATTTAATAAAGCTAAAAAAGATATACAAACTAGATTTGAAGATAAAGTTGACAAAATAGAAAGAGGTGACGAGCTATTACCAGGCGTAATGAAAATGGTTAAAGTTTTTGTAGCCATGAAAAGAAAACTTCAACCAGGTGATAAAATGGCAGGAAGACACGGAAATAAAGGAGTAATTAGTAAAATTGTTCCTATTGAAGACATGCCTTACATGTTAAATGGCAAGCCAGTTGACATAGTTTTAAATCCCCTTGGAGTTCCAAGCCGGATGAATGTTGGTCAAATATTAGAAACGCATTTGGGATGGGCATGTTCTGAACTTGGTGACAAAATAAAAAATATCCTGACGGATTATCAAAATAACGTTAAAAAAATAGATAATGCTAAAGAAGCATTGTCAAAGATATATGCAAAGAAAGATATAGATAAAGAAATTGATAATTTAAATACAGAAGAAACAGTTGAACTACTTAAAAATCTTTCAAACGGGGTACCGATAGCTACACCCGTTTTTGATGGCGCAAGTGTTGAAGATGTAACAAATATGTTGAGTTTTGCTGAGTTACCCAAAAGTGGCCAAACAACGTTATTTGATGGTAGGACAGGTGAAAAATTTGATAGAGAAGTTACTGTTGGCATAATTTATATGCTTAAATTATACCACATGGTTGATGACAAAATTCATGCAAGATCTACAGGACCATATAGTTTAGTTACCCAGCAACCATTAGGGGGCAAAGCCCAATTTGGAGGTCAAAGGTTTGGTGAAATGGAGGTTTGGGCTCTAGAAGCTTATGGAGCTGCTTATACTCTTCAGGAAATATTAACTGTTAAATCAGATGATGTAGCTGGTAGAACAAAGGTATATGAAACTATAGTTAAAGGCGATGATGATTTCGAGTCAGGTGTTCCGGAGTCATTTAACGTATTGGTTAAGGAAATAAGATCATTAGGGTTAAATCTGGAGTTAAATTAATGAACAAAGAATTAACAAATTTATTTTCAAAAAAAATTAATAAGGATGAATTTTCTAAAATAAAAATAACATTAGCAAGTCCAGACAAAATAAGATCATGGTCATTTGGAGAAATAAAAAAACCTGAAACAATAAATTATAGAACATTTAAACCAGAAAAAGATGGTTTATTTTGTGCCAGAATATTTGGACCAGTCAAAGATTATGAATGTTTATGCGGAAAATACAAAGGTATGAAATTCAGAGGTATTATCTGCGAAAAATGTGGTACAGAGATTTGTAAATCTAAAGTTAGAAGAGAGAGAATGGGTCATATTGAGCTTTCAACACCAGTATCCCATATATGGTTTTTAAAATCATTACCAAGTAGAATAGCTTTATCATTAGATATAAAATTAAAAGAACTCGAAAAAGTCTTGTATTATGAAAACTTTATTGTAATTGAACCAGGTCTTACAAAGTTAGAAAAAAATCAAATTATTTCGGAGGAAGAGTATATAAAAGCGCAAGAAGAGTATGGAGAGGATCAATTTACAGCTGGGATTGGAGCATCAGCTATAAGAGAATGTCTATCAAATATAAATGTTGAAGAAGAGAGAGATAAATTAAGAGAGGATTTAAAAACCATAACATCAAAGGTAAATGAAGAAAGAACAATTAAAAGATTAAAACTTTTAGAGTCTTTTGTAAGCTCCGGAAATAAACCAGAGTGGATGATCTTAACAACTTTACCCGTAATCCCTCCTGAACTTAGACCTTTAGTACCACTTGATGGTGGAAGATTTGCAACTTCAGACCTTAATGATTTGTATAGAAGAGTAATTAATAGAAATAATAGACTAAGAAGATTAATGGAGTTAAGAGCGCCAGACATCATAGTTAGAAACGAAAAAAGAATGTTACAAGAGTCTGTAGATGCTTTATTCGATAATGGCAGAAGGGGAAGAGTAATTACTGGAACAGGTAAAAGACCACTAAAATCATTAGCTGAAATGTTAAAGGGAAAACAGGGTAGGTTTAGACAAAATTTACTTGGAAAAAGAGTCGACTACTCTGGTAGATCTGTAATTGTTGCTGGACCAGAATTAAAACTTCATCAATGTGGTCTACCAAAAAAAATGGCATTAGAATTATTTAAACCTTTTGTTTATGCAAGATTAGATAAATTAGGTTTTGCAACAACAATTAAGCAAGCTAAAAAAATAGTTGAGCGAGAAAAACAGGAAGTTTGGGATATATTAGATCATGTAATAAGAGAACATCCAGTATTACTAAATCGTGCTCCTACGCTTCACAGACTTGGAGTCCAGGCTTTTGAACCAGTTCTTACTGAGGGTAAAGCAATTCTTTTACACCCACTTGTATGCGCTGCTTTTAATGCTGACTTTGATGGTGACCAAATGGCCGTTCATGTACCATTAAGTATTGAGTCTCAATTAGAGGCAAGAGTTTTGATGATGTCTACAAATAATATACTGCATCCTGCAAATGGTAAACCGATAATAGTACCAAGTCAGGACATGGTATTAGGTATTTATTATTTATCGCAAGACCCAATTAAAAAAGACGAAAAACCGTCAGGATATTTTCTTGATACTAATCAAATAAACCAGGCACTTGAGTCAAGAGATATTCATATACATACTACTATAGTTTCTAGATTTGAAACCAAAGACTTAAATAATAACAAAATCTTAAAAAAGTATACAAGTACTGCTGGACGTTTTTTGCTTGCAAATATTTTACCTAAAAATAAAAATATTAGTTTTGATTTAATTAATAGAACGCTAGCGAAAAAGCAAATTTCAGAAATAATAGATATAGTATTTAGATTTTGTGGTCAGAAAGAAACAGTTATATTTTGTGATAAGTTAATGGATTTAGGTTTTAAAAATGCTTTTAAAGCTGGTATTTCATTCGGAAAAGACGATCTAATCATACCAGACAACAAAGAAAAAATAGTTTCAGATGCCAAGAAAATGGTTGAGGAATATGAAAATCAATACTCAGAAGGTTTAATAACCAAGGGAGAGAAGTATAATAAGGTTATAGATCAATGGTCTAAATGTACTGACAAAATAGCATCAGAAATGATGCAGATTATCTCTTCCCCTCAGAAAGATAAAGAGGGTAAAGTTAAAACTAATTCTGTATTTATGATGGCAGATTCAGGTGCTAGAGGCTCACCGGCTCAAATGAAACAATTGGCAGGAATGAGAGGTTTAATGGCGAAACCATCAGGGGAAATTATTGAAACACCTATTATCTCAAATTTTAAAGAGGGTCTGACAATTTTAGAATATTTTACATCAACCCATGGCGCGCGAAAAGGTTTGGCAGACACTGCGCTAAAGACTGCAAATTCAGGTTATTTAACGAGAAGACTATGTGATGTTTCGCAAGATGTAATTATTACTAAAAAAGACTGTGGTTGTGGAAACAGAGGAAAATCTATTCAGATATCTGAAATAATTGAGGGTGGTAACGTTATAGTTAGTTTGTCTGAGAGGGCTTTAGGTAGATACGCTGCCGAGGATATAAAAAATGCTTTAAACGGCGAAGTTATAGTTCAAAAAAACGATATGATTGATGAGGCCAAATGTGAAAAACTAGAGTCAGCGGGCGTTAAAACATGTAGAGTTTACTCTGTTATCACATGTGATAGCGAAAGCGGAGTGTGTGCTATGTCTTATGGTAGAGATTTAGCAAGAGGAATTCCAGTATCAGTTGGAGAATGCGTAGGAATGATAGCTGCACAATCAATTGGTGAACCAGGTACTCAGTTAACTATGAGAACTTTCCACGTAGGGGGAACAGCGCAGATAAAAGAAGACTCTTCAATAATTTCACCAGAGGACGGTGTGCTAAAAATACTTAATAAAAATTTAGTAGAGGATTCATCTAAAAACCTCATCGTAATGGGTAGAAATATTGAAATAAATATTGAAAAAGATAATATTGTTGTCGCTTCATATAAATTACCATACGGGTCTAAGTTATTTGTGAAACCAGATGAAAAAGTGAAAAAAAATCAAAAAATTTGTGAATGGGATCCGTATACATCTCCAGTAATAGCAGAAACATCTGGAATCGCGAATTTTGTTGATTTAGTTGATAATATTTCAATTAAGGATGTGACTGATGAAGCTACAGGTATATCATCAAAAAAAGTGATTGATTGGAAACTTTCAAAAAATTTAGATTTAAAACCTAGAATTACTTTAAGAGATTCTAATGATAAAGTTGTAAAAAAAGCTGACGGAAATGAAGCTAGATACTACCTGTACTCTGATACTATATTATCCGTGAATGATGGTGACAAAGTAAACGCTGGTGATGTTTTAGCTAGACTTCCAAAAGCATCATCAAAAACAAAAGATATTACTGGTGGATTACCTAGAGTAGCAGAATTATTTGAAGCTAGAAAACCTAAAGAAGGAGCAATAATAGCTGAAAATGATGGTGAAGTAATTTTTGGAAAAGAGATAAGAGGTAAACAAAGAGTTTCAATTAAAGGTAAAGAGGGATTAGAGTCAAATTATTTAGTTACAAAAGATAGAAGAATAAACTTTAATCCTGGGGAAAAAATATCAAAAGGAGAATACCTTGTTGATGGACCTCCAGCCCCTCATGATATTTTAAAAATTCTAGGGATTGAAGCATTAACAGAGTATTTTGTGAACGAAGTACAAGATGTTTATAGGTTACAAGGTGTGGTAATAAATGATAAACACATAGAAGTAATTCTCAGACAAATGTTGCGTAAGCTTGAAGTTAAAAATCCTGGAGATAGTAAATTATTAGTAGGCGAGGTAGTCGATAAAGTTGATGCAATAAACCTAAATAAAGAACTAAAAGCAGATGGAAAAAAAGAAATTGTATACGAACCAGTGCTATTAGGTATCACAAAAGCGTCACTTCAAACAAAATCGTTTATATCTGCAGCTTCATTTCAAGAAACTACCAGAGTACTTACAGATGCTTCAATTAAAGGTAAGTCTGATCAGCTAAATGGATTAAAAGAGAATGTTATTGTTGGCAGACTTATCCCTGCAGGTAGTGGTAAGAGTCGATTAAGATATAATGCTATTGCTAAAGAGAAAGATATAGAGTTGCAAAAAAAAATTACTCCAGAGGCTGAAGAAACTCAGCCGGCAGATGTAAAATAGCCCAAAATAGCTTGATTTTTGAAGGTTTTTTTCATGTAAAGGTGTTGACCCTTATACAGAAATTGGTATTAATACCTTCTTTTTAAGGTAGCATGTAAAGCTAGATTGGCTTTAAACTACTACCAATAGCTTACCAAACGCTCCTTAAAAATTATATATTTTATGCCGACAATTAATCAGTTAATTAAAAAAAAGAGAAAAAAAGTTATATCTAGAAACAAAGTTCCAGCATTAGAAGGCTGTGCTTTAAAAAGAGGCGTCTGTACTAGGGTTTACACTACAACACCAAAAAAACCAAATTCAGCGTTAAGAAAAGTTGCAAGAGTTAGATTGTCAAATGGTTTTGAGGTCAGTGCATATATTCCTGGCGAAGGCCATAATTTACAAGAGCACTCAGTAGTTATGATTAGAGGAGGAAGAGTAAAAGATTTGCCGGGTGTTAGATACCATATAGTCAGAGGATTATTAGATACACAGGGAGTTACAGCTCGTAAACAACAAAGATCTAAATACGGCGCTAAGAGGCCTAAGTAATTATGTCTAGAAGAAGAAGTCAATCAAAAAGACAAGTTTTAGAAGATCCAGTATATGGAACTAGAACTATAACAAAAATTATTAATTCCTTAATGATTGGTGGAAAAAAAACAGTTGCTGAAAAAATTATTTACAGAGCTTTTGATTTAATTAAGGAAAAATCAAAACAAGATCCTATGAAAGTTTTTAATGAAGCATTAAAAAATGTGAAACCTAATCTAGAAGTAAAATCAAGACGTGTAGGTGGTGCTACTTACCAAGTTCCAGTAGAAGTAAAAAATGACAGAGGTCAAGCGTTAGCAATTAGGTGGATACTTGAAGCATCAAAAAAAAGAGGTGATAAAACTATGCAAGAAAGATTAATGAAAGAATTTCTTGATGCATCTTCAAATAAAGGTGGAGCAATAAAAAAAAGAGAGGACACTCACAAAATGGCAGAGTCAAATAAGGCTTTCGCTCATTTTAGATGGTGATAATTAATGAGCTTAAAGTATCCTAAAGAGAAATATAGAAACATTGGTATCATGGCACATATTGATGCTGGAAAGACGACTACCACTGAAAGAATTTTATACTACACCGGAAAGGGCCATAAAATTGGAGAAGTGCATGACGGTGCAGCAACTATGGATTGGATGGAGCAAGAGCAAGAGAGAGGAATTACAATAACGTCAGCAGCAACCACTTGTTTTTGGAAAGATCATCGAATTAATATTATAGATACCCCTGGTCACGTTGATTTTACAATAGAAGTAGAAAGATCACTAAAAGTTCTTGATGGAGCAGTTGCGGTATTTGATGGAGTTGCTGGAGTTGAACCACAATCTGAAACTGTCTGGAGGCAAGCTGATAAATATAAAGTTCCAAGAATGTGTTTTGTCAATAAACTGGATAGAACTGGAGCTGACTTTTATAGATGTGTTGATATGATCAAAGACCGTCTTGGATCTAAGCCTTTGGTAATACAAATCCCAATTGGTATAGAAAATGAATTAAAAGGCAGCGTTGATCTAGTTAGGATGAAGGGTATCGTATGGGACGATGAGAGCTTAGGCGCAAAATTTAATGAGGTAGAAATTCCCGAAGAGTATAAGGAGCAAGCATCAAAATATAGAAAAGAACTTGTAGAGACAGCTGTCGAACAAGATGAAAAGTTAATGGAAAAATATCTAGAAGGTAAAGACATTACAGATGAGGAATTAAAAAAATGTATTAGAAAAGGAACTCTTTCATTTGATTTTGTTCCAGTATTATGTGGATCAGCATTTAAAAACAAAGGTGTCCAACCTCTTCTTGATGCTGTTGTAGATTTTTTACCAAGCCCAACTGATATCTCAGATATTGAAGGTACTAAACCAAACTCTGATGAAAAAATTTTAAGGAAATTTGAAGACTCTGAACCTTTTAGTGCTTTAGCATTTAAAGTAGCAAATGATCCATTTGTAGGATCACTCACTTTCATAAGGATATATTCTGGTAAATTGAAAGCAGGAACTGGAGTGCTAAATTCATCAAAGGATAAGGACGAAAGAATAGGACGTATGTTACTGATGCACGCGAATAATAGAGAAGATATAAAAGAGGCCGGCACAGGTGATATAGTTGCCTTAGCAGGCTTAAAACATACTATCACCGGACATACTTTATGTGATCAGTCAAATCCAGTAATTCTCGAGCCGATGGAATTTCCAGATCCTGTTATAGAGATAGCTGTTGAACCAAAAACTAAAGCAGATCAAGAAAAAATGGGGGAGGCTTTACAAAGATTAGCTAAAGAAGATCCATCTTTCAGAGTTTCTTCTGACAACGAGTCAGGTCAGACAATTATAAAAGGTATGGGAGAATTACATTTAGATATCATTGTTGATAGGATGAAAAGAGAATTTAAAGTTGAAGCAAATATAGGAGCACCCCAGGTAGCTTATAGAGAAACAATTCAAAAATCTGCTGAAGTAGATTATACTCACAAAAAACAATCTGGCGGAGCAGGACAATTTGCTAGAGTCACACTAAATGTTGAACCTTTGCAACCTGGTGAGGGAAGATTAGTTGAAAGTTTAATTAAAGGTGGAGCAATACCAAAAGAATTTATACCTGGAGTTGAAAAAGGAATAGAGAGTGTTTCAGACTCTGGAATACTAGCTGGTTTTCCATTAATTGATTATAAAGTTAAAATTTTAGATGGCTTACATCATGATGTAGATTCTAGTGTTTTAGCTTTTGAAATAGCTTCAAGATATTGTTTTAAAGAAGCATGTACTAAAGCTGGTTTAAAGTTATTGGAGCCAATCATGAGAGTTGAGGTTGTTACTCCTGAAGATTATATGGGAGATGTAATTGGGGATCTTAATAGCAGAAGAGGTCAAGTTGGATCAACTGATAAGAGAGGAAACGCAACTGTTATTAATGCTATGGTTCCACTTGCAAACATGTTTGGATATGTAAATAATTTAAGATCTATGTCGCAAGGTAGAGCGCAATACACAATGTTCTTTGATCATTATGAGAAAGTTCCTCAAAATGTTCAAGACGAAGTAACTAAAAAGCTAGCATAAAATTATGGAAAAACAACATATAAGAATTAGATTACAAGCATACGATCATAAGATACTTGATAAATCTACAATTGAAATTGTCAATACGGCCAAAAGAACTGGTGCTCAAATTAAAGGACCAATACCATTACCTACTAAAAAGGAAATTTTTACTGTGTTAAGATCACCACATATAGACAAAAAAAGTAGAGAGCAATTTGAAACTAGAACGCACAAACGGTTGATTGATATTTTAGAACCAACACCGCAAACTATTGAGGCATTAATGAAGTTAGATTTGGCATCAGGTGTTGATGTGGAGATTAAAATATAATGAGCATAGGTCTGATTGGAAAAAAAATGGGAATGTCACAAAGATTTTTTGAAAATGGAGAAGCTGTACCAGTAACTATTTTAAAGATTGAAAAAGCAAAAGTTATCGAAGTTATAAACAAGGAAAAAAGAGGATACTCTGGCGTATTGGTTGGTTATGGTTTTATTAAAAGCTCAAAATTAACTAAACAGATGAAAGGATTTTTCTCAAAAAAATCGCAAGAACCTAAGAAAATTCTTAAAGAATTTAAAATATCAAATGAAAATGAGTTTAAACCTGGTTCTGAAATAAACTTAAATATTTTAAAAGATAAAAAATTTGTGGATGTTAGATCTAGAACAATTGGTAAAGGTTTTGCTGGATCAATGAAAAGACATAATTTTAGCGGTTTAAGAGCTTCTCACGGTGTATCAATATCTCATAGATCACACGGTTCTACAGGTCAAAATCAAGATCCTGGTAAAGTGTTTAAAGGAAAAAAAATGGCTGGGCATATGGGAGATAAATTAAGAACAACATTAAGCCTGGAGATAGTAGAGTCAGATTTAACAAATAATTTATTGTATTTAAAAGGTTCAGTACCAGGATCAAAAAATACATACGTTGAGATAAGAGAGGCCGTAAAGCAAAAAAGTAAAGAGACAGTTAATGATAGAGTAAAGAAATATCTTTCGAACATAGAAGATATGAAATCATCAAAAAAAGTAAAAAAAGAAGCAAAAGGTGGATTAGACACAACTAAGGCAAAAGAGCAAAAAAATCAAACTAAACAAGTTCCTTCAGATAAAAAGGATCAAGAAAAGAAAAAATAACAGGTTAGATAAAAATGAAAATTGAAGAAATAAATATAGAAGGCAAAAATGTTGGTTCGCTGAGTGTGTCAGATAAAATTTTTTCATTGAAGCCAAGAAAAGATATAATCCAATCTGTTCTAGATTGGCAAAAAAACAGAATGTTTAAAAAAACTGGAAATACAAAAAGTAGAGGAGAGGTAAAGGGTTCTAGAAGGAAAATTGTTCAGCAAAAGGGAAGTGGAGGTGCAAGACATGGTAATATCACTGCGCCAATATTTGTTGGCGGTGGTGTTGCACATGGACCAAGGCATAAAGGAAAAACTTCAATTAAAAAACTTAATAAGAAAGTAAGACGACTTGGTTTAAAACACGCATTGTCAGTAAAAGCATATAAAAAGCAAATTAAAATTTTTCATGAACCTAAAATACCAAATTTAAAAACTACTCATTTTAAAAATCTTCTAAAGAATATAAAATCTAAAAACCTATTATTTATCTACCATAAGGATACACCTAAAGGTTTAATCAATTCACTTAAGAATTTACCAAACATTAAACAATTAGCAGAGGTGGGAACCAACGTTTATGATTTAATAAAATATGAAAATATTTTATTTACAAAAGAATCTTTAAAGAAGGTAGAGGAAAGGTTAACAAAATGACTAATATAAATTTAGCTTACGACATTATATTATCACCGATAGTGACGGAGAAATCGACTAACCAAGGAGCTTTGAATAAACTTTCATTTAAGGTCTCTTCGAAAGCAAATAAAAATTTAATTAAAAAAAGTATAGAAACAATTTATAAAGTTAATGTCATTAAAATTAATACTATTAATACAAAAGGAAAATATAAATTTGTAAGGGGAAAATTAGTTAAAGGTACAGGTTTTAAAAAAGCAGTAATTACCCTTAAAGAAGGCCAAACAATAGATATTTCGTCAGGAGTTTAATATGACTTTAAAAAATTATAAGCCATATACTAAATCAATGAGAACAACAATTTTAATTGATAGATCTAACATATGGAAAGGTAAACCTGAAAAAACTTTAGTATCTCTAAAATCAAGGTCCTCTGGTAGAAATAATCAAGGCAGAATTACTTCTAGGCACAAAAGCGCTGGTCACAAAAAAAAATATAGAATAATTGATTTTTATAGAAAAAAATTAAATATGACAGCAACTGTTAAACGTTTAGAATATGATCCATACAGAAGCGCAAATATTATGCTTGTAGAGTACGAAGATAAAACATTAAGTTATATTTTAGCACCAGCAAATATCAAAATTGGAGACAAAGTTGTATCAGGTAGTAAATTAGATATTAAACCAGGTAATGCAATGATGTTGTCGGATATACCAGCTGGTACGATAGTACATAATATTGAAATTGCTCCGGGAGGTGGTGGTAAATTAGTAAGGTCGGCAGGTTCTTCAGCTACAATAATGGGACAGGATCAAGATTATACTTTAATTAAATTGTCGTCAGGTGAAACAAGAAAGGTATTTTCAAAATGCAAAGCAACAATAGGGCAGCTATCAAACGTTGATAACAAAAACAAAAAAATTGGTAAAGCGGGAAGAAATAGATGGTTGGGAAAAAGACCATCTGTAAGAGGTGTTGCAATGAATCCAGTTGATCACCCTCATGGTGGAGGTGAGGGGAAAACATCCGGAGGAAGGAATCCTGTTACACCTTGGGGCAAAGGTACAAAGGGATTAAAAACAAGAAATAATAAAAAAACTGACAAATTCATAATATCAAGAAAGGTTAAAAGAAAATAATGGCAAGATCTGTTTGGAAAGGACCATTTGTACATCCTAGTTTACTAAAAAAAATTAGCAAACAAAGTAAAGATGGCTCAAAAAGACCAATCAAAACTTGGTCGAGAAATTCAACAATAATTCCTGAGTTTGTTGGTCATAAATTTGAGATACATAATGGAAAAAAATTTATACCAATATCTGTTTCAGAAGAAATGGTAGGACATAAATTGGGTGAATTTGCTCCAACTAGACAATTTGCTGGACACACACCTGCCGAGAAAAAGGCAGCTGTTACTTCTGCAACTCCAAGTCCAGCGCAACCTTCAGCAAGCAGTGGAGTTAAAGATGGCAAAAAATAAAAACGACATGTCAATTGTTAAAGCAACTTTTAGGAACCTAAGATCCAGTCCTAGAAAAGTAAACAATGTGTTAAGATCTATTAGAGGTCTAAAAGCAGATATTGCCTTAAGAAATTTAAAATTTTCTGAAAAAAGAGTTGCTAATGAAATATCAAAAACTATCAAATCTGCAATTTCAAATGCTGAAAACAACAATCAGCTTGATATAGATAATTTGATAGTAAAAGAAGCTTATGTTGGCAAAGGGATAACTCTTAAAAGATTTAGGCCTAGAGCAAGAGGTAGAGCAGCAGGTATTAAAAAACATTATAGTAATCTAACTATTATTGTATCTGAAAAAAATAATGACAACGTAAAGAAAAATAAAATAATTCAAGGAAAAGGAAAATAAATGGGACAAAAAGTAAATCCTATCGGTATAAGATTAAAAATTAATAGAACGTGGGACTCTGTGTGGTTTGCTAAAAAAAATAATTATGGCAGTTATTTAATTGAAGATTTTAAAATAAGAAAGTATATCAATAATACTATCAAAAATTCTGGAGTATCAAAAATTTTAATAGAAAGACCATCAAAAAAATGTGTAGTAACAATATTTACTTCGAGACCAGGTTTTGTAATAGGAAAAAAAGGCTCTGATATTGAAAAAATAAAGAGTAATATTGGAAAGATTTCAACGAATGATGTCACAGTAAATATAAAAGAAATTAGAAAACCAGAATTAGACTCGTATCTTGTAGCAGAAAATATAGCTCAACAGATTTCTAAGAGAGTTGCATACAGAAAAGCAATGAAAAGAGCAATATCATCATCTTTAAGGTTGGGAGCTAAAGGCATTAAAGTAACTGTTAGTGGTAGGTTAGCTGGGAATGAAATCGCAAGAACTGAGTGGTTAAGAGAAGGTTCCATTCCATTACATACATTAAGAGCAGACGTTGATTATGCTGAGGCCGAAGCAGAGACCACTTATGGAATAATTGGAGTAAAAGTATGGATCTATAAGGGTGTAGTTTTTCAAAAAGATCTTGAAAAAAAAATAAAAGCTGAAAAAGAGGAGAACAGTTAATGTTACAGCCTGCAAGAACAAAATATAGAAAGGCACATAAGGGAAGAATTAAAGGTAAAGCTTATAGAGGATCAAAATTAAACTTTGGTTCACATGGTTTGCAAGCTACTCAGCCAGAGAGAGTCACTTCTAGACAGATTGAGGCTGCAAGAGTTGCTTTAACTAGGCATATGAAAAGAGCTGGTAGAGTATGGTTAAGAATATTCCCAAATATACCAGTATCAAAAAAACCTATTGAAGTAAGAATGGGAAAAGGTAAAGGAAATCCAGAGTATTTTGTTTGTAGAGTAAAACCTGGCAGAATAATATTTGAAATTGATGGGGTAAATGATGCAGTTGCTAAGGAAGCTTTCGATAGAGCCGCATCAAAGTTACCAATAACTACAAAAATTATAAAAAGAAACGCTAATTTATAAAATGAAAACTTCAGAAATTAAAAAATTATCTATAACTCAACTAAAAAAAGAGCTAAATAGTTTTAAAAAAGAACAATTTAACTTGAGGTTCCAAAAAATTAATTCTCAAGTTAAAAATACATCAAGACAAAAAATTGTCAGAAGATCAATTGCTAAAATTAAAACATTTTTGAATTTACGAAAGGATGAAATAAAATGACAAAAAAAATCTTAATAGGAAAGATCGTCAGTAACAAAAGTAAAAAAACAATTGTTATAAAAGTTGAGAGGAAATTTAGACACCCTTTATTAAAAAAAGTGATTAAAAGAACTAAAAAATATCATGCACATTATGACTCGGGAGATTATAAGATTGGACAAATTATTAAAATTCAAGAAAGTAAGCCAATATCTAAATTAAAAAAATGGAGGGTAATTTAAATCATGATTCAGGTTCAAACTGAGTTAGAGGTAGCTGATAATACAGGAGCGAAGAGAATAGAGTGCATAAAGGTCTTAGGTGGATCTAAAAGAAGATATGCTTCTATTGGCGATGTAATAGTTGTAAGTATTAAAGATGCTATGCCTAAAGGAAAAGTTAAGAAAGGTGATGTCCACAAAGCTGTTGTAGTCAGAACTAGGCAGCAAATTAGTAGAGATGATGGGTCGTCAATAAAATTTGACAATAACGCTGCTGTTTTAATAGCAGCTAATAATGAACCAATCGGAACAAGAATTTTTGGTCCAGTAACGCGAGAATTAAGATTAAAAAAACATATGAAGATTATATCTTTAGCGCCAGAGGTTTTATGATTAAGATTAAATTGAAAAAGAAAGATATCGTTAAAGTCATATCTGGTAATGATAAGGGAAAAACTGGAGAAATTATCCAGATGTTTCCAAAATCTTATTCAGCTATGGTGAAAGGGATGAATATTAAAAAGAAACATCAAAAACCCACCAAAGAAAAAAAAGGTGGAATTATATCTATTGAAAAACCTATAAATATTTCAAATTTATCCTTGGTTAATAAAAAAGAGAAATCAAAAACTATAACTAAAAATATTAATATAAACCAAACAATTAAAACTAAAACAAAAACTAAAATAAAAACAAAACCAAAAACAAAAACAAAACCAAAACCAAAACCAGTATCAAAATTAAAAAAAACAAAAAAGAAAAAATAAATTATGACTCCTAGACTCAAAACTATATATGCTAAAGAAATTGTTCCACAACTAAGCAAGTCTTTGGGTATACAGAACTTGATGAAAGTACCAAAAATTGAAAAAATAGTGTTAAATATGGGTCTTGGTCTTGAAGGGAATGACAATAAAATTATGAAAGTTATAGAAAGTGATCTATCAAATATATCTGGTCAAAAACCAATAATTACTTTGTCGAAAAAATCAATTTCTAATTTTAAAACAAGAATCAAAATGCCTTTAGGATTAAAAGTAACATTGAGAAAAAATAACATGTACTATTTTTTAGATAGGTTGATAAATATGGCATTACCTAGAATAAAAGATTTTAAAGGTTTAAATCCCAAGAGTTTTGACGAAAATGCCAATTATAGCTTTGGTATTAAGGAGCATGTAATTTTTCCCGAAGTTAATTTTGATAAAGTTGATAAAGTAAGAGGTTTAGATATTACAATCGTAACAAATACTAACAATAAAAATGAGGCAAAAGCATTAATGGTCAGCTTTAATTTCCCATTTTTTAAGAAAGGCACTAGATAAATGGCTAAAACTTCAGCAGTACAAAGAAATCTTAAGAGAATAAAGATGTCAAAAAAGTATGAGTCGAAAAGAAAAAAATTAAAAAAAATTATAATGAATAAAAAAGTCAATTTAAACGAAAGGTTCGAGGCCGCATTAAAATTAGCAAAATTACCAAAAAATTCGGCTAAAATTAGAATTAGAAATAGATGTGAAATAACCGGTAGACCTCATGGTTATTATAGAAAACTAAAAATGTCTAGGATTGCACTTAGAAAACTTGCTTCAAGTGGAAAAATTCCAGGCATGACTAAATCAAGTTGGTAAAGAAAGGGTAATACAATGACTATAACAGATCCAATAGGAGATATGCTAGCTAGGATAAGAAATGCTCAACAAAAATCGCATAGAAGTGTTTTAATTCCAAACTCTAAATTTAAAAGATACATATTAGATGCCATGATTAGAGAGGGCTTTTTAATAAACTACGAAATTACAAAAAATAATAATAGTTACGAGTCATTAAAAGTTAATTTAAAATATGTTCATGGAAATCCTGTAATTAGAGAAATAAATAGAATATCTAAGCCAGGAAGAAGAATTTACACAAGATCGGATAGTTTACCTAGAGTTCAAAATGGCCTAGGTGTTGCTTTGATTTCTACATCAAAAGGGATATTATCAGACAACGAAGCAAGAGAACAAAAACTTGGAGGAGAAATAATTTGTAATATTTCATAATATTATGTCAAAAATAGGAAAAAAAAACATTGAAATACCAAAAGAAGTAAAGGCAGTTTTGTCTGGTAATGTTTTGAATATCGAGGGACCAAAAGGAAAAAGGTCTCTTAAAGTTAATAATGATATTTTAGAAATCAAAATTGAAGACTTAAAAATTTCTGTGAGGCCAAAAGATAAAAAAAATCAAAATAATATAATTTGGGGTTTACAAAGAAGCCTAATTAATAACGCTATTATAGGTATATTTAAAGGATATGAAAAAACACTAAAGTTAACAGGTGTTGGATTTAGAGCTAATTTAAAAGGAAAACAATTAAATCTCCAACTCGGATTTAGCCATGATATTAATTATGATATTCCAGAAGGAATAACTGTAAAGGTTGAAAAACAAACAACTATCATTGTAAGTGGAGTAGATAAGGAATTAGTTGGTAAAGTTGTTGCTGACTTAAAATTCTTTAAACCAGTTGAGCCTTATAAACAAAAAGGTATTACATCTAATGATCAATTTATACTTAAAAAAGAGGGTAAAAAAAAGTAAATGAGAAATATTGCGCTTAAAAGAAAAAGCAGAATTAGATCGAAACTTAAAAAAGTTAATTTAGATAAACCCAGATTAACGGTATTTAGATCTTTAAAAAATATATATGCACAGATTATTGATGATAATAAACATATTACAATAGTAAGTGCATCATCTAGAGAAAAAAATTTTGATAAAATGTCAAAATCTAAAATTTCTGTAGCAGTAGGCAAACTTATTGCTGAAAGATCAGCTAAGAAGGGAGTAAAAGAAGTCTTTTTTGATAGAGGGAAGTATAAATATCATGGACGAATTAAATTATTAGCAGAAACAGCAAGAAAAGAAGGTTTGAAATTTTAATTATGAGTCAAATATCTGAAATAAAAGAAAAATTAGTTGCTATAAATAGAATAACTAAAGTTGTAAAAGGCGGTAGACGTTTTGGATTTGCAGCATTAGTCATTGTTGGAAACAAAAAAGGACAAGTCGGTTTTGGTCAAGGAAAAGCCAAACAAGTTCCTGACGCAATTAAAAAAGCTTCAGATGCAGCAAAAAAATCAATTATAAAAGTATCCTTAAGAGATAACAGAACTTTACATCACGATGTTAAAGGAAGAAATGGAGCTGGTAAAGTTATCCTTAGAAGTGCTCCTGCAGGAACCGGTATAATCGCTGGTGGCCCCGTTAGGGCAATTTGTGAAATGTCTGGTATTCAGGATGTTGTTGGAAAATCTATTGGTTCTTCAAATCCTTACAATTTAGTAAGAGCGTCATTTGATGCTTTGTTAAAACAAAAAACACCAAAAGATATTTCAATTCTAAGAGGAAAAAAAATTAAGGAAATAGTTTCAAGAAGGTAATATGCAATTAAATAATATTAATATAAATATCCATAAAAAGAAAAAAAGATTAGGTAGAGGTATTGGATCCGGTAAAGGAAAAACTAGCGGTAGAGGTGTTAAAGGACAAAAGTCCAGATCTGGAGTAGCTATAAAAAGTTATGAAGGAGGTCAAATGCCATTATACAGACGATTACCCAAAAGAGGTTTTAATTCATTATACAAAAAAGAACAAAACGTAGTTATTAATCTTAGAGATTTAGAGAAAATAATTTTAAAAAATAAGTTTAAAAATAATGAGAAAATAAATCTAAGAAAAATTTTGTTAAAGCAAAAAGCATCAAAAAAAATTAAAGTAAAAATATTAGGAACTGGAGAATTAAAAACTAAAATATCTATATCCACTGATAAAATTAGTGAATGCGCTAGAAAAAAAATAGAAAAATCAGGTGGTTCAATAGAGCTTATCAAATAAAAAATGTCAAATTTTGAAAATTCTGCACAAAGTATTGGAGCCTTTTCTCAAGCTGATGACTTGAAAAAAAGAATTATTTACACTTTATTTATTTTAGTTATTTATAGATTTGGAACATATATCCCTATTCCTGGTATTGACCCATCCTCATTAAAAGAAATAGTAGGTGGAAATGAAAGAAGTTTGCTTGGAATGTTTAACGTGTTTGCTGGAGGAGCTGTTCAGAGAATGGCAATATTCGCTCTTGGCATTATGCCTTATATTTCTGCATCAATTATTGTTCAATTATTAACAGGTGTTACTGAATATTTTAAAAACTTAAAAAACCAAGGTGAATTTGGAAGAAAAAAAATTACCCAATATACAAGATACGGCACTGTAATTTTAGCTTTCGTACAAGGTTATGGTGTTGCTGTTAGTTTAGAAAATTCACAAGGTATAGTTTTAGAGCCAGGTTTATATTTTAGATTTGTAACAACAATAACATTATTAACAGGTACTGTTTTTTTGATGTGGCTAGGTGAGCAAATTACTTCCAGAGGAGTTGGAAATGGAATATCATTAATAATTTTTTCAGGTATAGTTGCTGAGATACCTAGAGCTTTAGCGTCAACATTTGAATTAGGTAGAACAGGAGCATTATCAAGTTTTGTAATTATCGGTGTAATTATATTATTACTTGTAGCAATATATTTTATAGTATTCGTTGAGCGAGCACAAAGAAGAGTAATTGTTCAATATCCAAAAAGACAAGTAGGTAATAAAATGTATGGGGGAGAGTCCTCTTATTTACCTCTTAGAGTTAATACGGCTGGTGTAATACCAGCTATTTTTGCGTCTGCTTTATTATTATTACCAATAACATTATCTAATTTTTCATCAGACTCTAACTCATTTATAATTGGCATTACATCCCTTCTAGGACAAGGTAAACCTTTATATATGCTAATATATGCAGGTGGAATTATTTTCTTTTCATTTTTCTATACATCAATAATTTTTAATCCTAATGAAACTGCAGAAAACTTAAGAAAACATGGGGGCTTTATTCCAGGTATAAGACCAGGTGAAAGAACAGCATTCTTTATAAATGACCTATTAATTAAACTTACAACAATTGGATCAACTTACCTTGTTATAATTTGTCTAATGCCAGAAGTTTTAATAGCAAATTATCCAATACCTTTTTATTTAGGTGGAACATCTTTATTAATTGTGGTGGTTGTTGGTATGGATACCATTAATCAAATACAAACTCGATTAATGAGTGTCCAATATCAATCTTTAATAAAAAAAACAAAGTTTACTAGATAACATGAATATAATAATTTTTGGCCCACCTGGCGCTGGAAAAGGAACTCAATCGAACTTTCTAATTCAGGATTATGGAATGTTCCAAGTTTCTACTGGAGACCTTTTAAGAAATGAGCTAAAAAAAGATTCAGAATTATCCAAACAAATAAAGTCAATAATGGACGCAGGCAAGTTAGTTTCCGATAATATAATATACAATTTAATTGAAAAAAAGTTGTCTGATAAAGAAATTAAAAATAAAATTATTTTTGACGGTTTTCCAAGAAATTTAGATCAGGTTTCTAAATTAGAATTAATGTTACAAAAACATGATCAAAAACTTTCTAAAGTCTTAAACCTAAAAGTCGACTATTCTATTTTGATTAAAAGATTATCAGGTCGTATTTCATGTTCTATCTGTAAAAAAACTTATAATGAATTTTTCGATCCCCCACCTACAAATTGCTGTCAAAAAAATGAATTTATAAAGAGATCAGATGATAATGAGGAAACAGTCTCTAAAAGATTAAAAACTTATGATAATGAAACTCTTCCAATATTAGAGTTTTATAAAAAACAAAACAAAGTTGTGAATATAGATGCGATGAAACAAATAACTGAGGTTAGAAAGGAAATTAGGGGCATAATTACTAGCTAATTGAGTTGACTTTATTAGCTTGATAACTATACTCCACCGGCTTTAAGTATATATAAAAACAATCTTATATGGCACGAATATCAGGAATAAATTTACCATTAAATAAACAGGTTCATATTGCATTAACTTATATTTATGGAATTGGAGATCATAACGCCAAAAAAATTTGCAAACAATTAAATATAGAAAAATCGAAAAGAGTAAACAGTTTAAGTGAGGACGAAGTTTTAAAAATTAGAGAATATATAGACAGCAAATACTCAGTAGAGGGAGATTTAAGAAGAAATATTTCTCTTAACATTAAAAGACTAAGAGATCTTGGTACATATAGAGGCACAAGACATAGGAAAAAATTACCTGTCAGGGGTCAAAGAACACATTCGAATGCCAGAACAAGAAAAGGTAAAGCAATTGCGATTGCTGGTAAAAAATTAACAACATTAAAAAAATAGTATTATGAGTAAAGAAAAAGTTAAAAAAAATCATTTAGAAGAAAAAGATAAAAAAACTGAAGATAGTAAAAAGAAAAAAAAATTTAAAATTAAGAAAAAAGAAAAAAGAACAGTTATTAGTGGTAAAGCTTTTGTAAATGCTACTTTTAATAACACAATTATTTCAATAACTGATAATGATGGAAACGTTTTATCATGGTCATCTGCTGGATCAAAAGGTTTTAAGGGATCTAGGAAATCCACGCCTTATGCTGCTCAAGTTGCGGCAGATGATGCAGCTATTAAAGCTTCAGAGTACGGACTTAAAAATATTGATGTTGAAGTAAAAGGCCCAGGTTCTGGACGTGAAACTGCATTGAGAGCACTTCAAGCAAGAGGATTTAAAATTATATCTATAAAAGACGCAAGTCCCATACCACACAATGGATGTAGGCCACCAAAAAAAAGAAGAGTTTAATTAAGAAAGGAGATAAAATTGATAGAAAAAAATTGGAAAGAAATTATTAAACCATCTAAAATAGATGTTAAGTCAAGTGATGATAAAAAATATTCAAAGATAGTTGTTGAGCCTTTAGAAAGAGGTTTTGCATTAACATTAGGAAATGCTTTAAGAAGAGTATTGTTATCATCGATTCAAGGTACTGCGGTAACTGCGATACAGATTGACGGTGTATTACACGAATTTTCATCAATTAATGGTGTTCGAGAGGATGTTACTGATATTGTTTTAAATATAAAATCACTATCTTTAAAACTTAAAAATCCAGGACCTAAAAAACTTATATTAGATGCTCAAGGACCAGGAGAAATTAAAGCTAGCATGATAAAAGAAAATGCGGATATTGAAATTTTGAATCCTGATCAAGTAATTTGTAATCTAGACGAAAAATCTAAGATTTATATGGAGCTAACTGTAAACACAGGTAAAGGATACGTGTCTGCAGAAAAAAATAGAGATGCAGATTCTCCATTGGGACTTATTCCAGTTGATGCGGTTTATAGTCCTGTTAAAAGAGTTTCTTATAATATCTCTGACACTAGAGATGGATTGTCAATAGATTACGATAAACTAACTTTTGAAATCGAAACAGATGGATCAGTTGCTGCTGAGGATTGTTTAGCTTATGCAGCAAGAATACTTCAAGATCAACTTGGAATGTTTATAAACTTTGACGAACCAAAAGAAGTCGTGGTAGAAAAAACTAGTAGCGAACCAGAATTCAACAAAAATTTATTAAGAAGAGTTGATGAACTTGAGTTGTCAGTTAGGTCGATGAATTGTTTAAAAAATGATAATATTATTTATATTGGAGATTTAGTTCAAAAAACTGAAAGTGAGATGTTGAGAACACCAAATTTTGGAAGAAAATCTTTAAATGAAATAAAAGAAGTATTGGCAGGAATGTCCTTATACTTAGGTATAGAGATTCCAAATTGGCCACCAGAGAATATAGCAGAGTTATCAAAAAAACTTGAAGAAGAGTACAAGTAATGAGACATAAAATTGCTTATAGAAAATTAAATCGTACATCAGAGCATCGAAAAGCAATGATAAAAAATATGTTAAACTCTTTAATAAAACACGAACAAATTGAAACAACATTACCTAAAGCAAAAGAATTAAAAATTGCAATAGATAAAGTTATAACTATTGGAAAAAAAAACAATCTAGCATCAAAAAAAATTCTTTTCTCTAAGCTTCAGGATAGTAAATCAGTTAAAAAATTAACTGACACATTATCAAAACGATATGAGAATAGAAAAGGTGGATACTCAAGAGTATTGAAATATGGTTTCCGTTTTGGGGACAACTCTCCAAAAGCTATAATTGAATTAGTTGACAAAGATTTTAATGCAAAAGGACAAGACTCTGGACCTAAATTAAATAAAAAAGTTGAAGACAAAGAAAAGAAAATAGAAAAAAAAGATCCAGTAAAAAATAAAAAATAATAATGAAACTCTACTTACTGGTAGCTTTGTCTGGAGCAATTGGTAGTGTTTTAAGATATTCATTATATGTAATTACACCCAAAATTATAAACTATAATTTCCCGATATCGACAATTTTTGTAAACCTAGTCGGTTCATTTTTTATTGGGTTTTCAGTAGTTTTTTTTAATAAGAATATATTCCCCATGGAATATAAAATATTTGTTATTTATGGTTTGCTAGGTGGCTTTACAACTTATTCCAGTTTTAGTTTAGATTTATTTAATCTATTAGATAAAGGCAGTTATATATATGCCTTTAATTATATCTTTATAACTGTAATTTTTGGCTTAATATTTTTTTATTTTGGTCAAAAATTCGCAGATTTTTTATGATTATAAATAATAATTATATTGTTTCGAGGGATTATGAAAATACGAGGATAGATAAATGGATTAAACAAAATATTAATAATTTTCCACAATCATATATAGAAAAAATTTTAAGAAAAAAAAAAATTAAGGTAAATAACTTAAAAGTTTCGTCATCTTACACATTAAAAATTAAAGACAAGATAAATGTAAGACTAAATTTTGAATTACATAAAAATGACAATAAATATAAATATACTCCAACAAATAAAGATATTCAAAATTTAAAAAAAAAAATAATATTTGAAAATGATGACTATTTAGTATTGTCTAAACCAAATGATATAGCTGTTCAATCAGGTACTAAAACAGGTAAAAATATAATAGATATATTAAATTATCAAAACCCTAAACACTTCATAGTTCATAGATTAGATAAAGATACTTCAGGCGTTCTTATCATTGCAAAAAATAGATATACAGCTAAATATTTATCAGAACAATTTCTTTTAAGAAAAATTAAAAAAAAGTACTTAGCATTAATAAATGGAAAAATTAAACAAGATAATGGACTAATAAAATCTAGAATAACAAACAAAAATAAAAAAATTTTAGGAATTTTAAAATTTAAAACTTTAAAGAAAAATAAATTATTTTCTCTAATTAAAATAGACCTTGTTACAGGAAGAAAACATCAAATTAGAAAACAATTTAAAGAATTAGGCCACCCTCTTGTAGGAGACAAAATCTACTCAAAAAAAGAAAATAGACCATTAATGTTACATAGTTATGAAATAGAATTTGTTATTAATAAAAAATCTGTAAAACATAAAATAGGTATTCCTGGTTATTTTAATAATTTTATAAACAGTATTAATTTTGAAACTGATTTAAAAAATTTTTGATTAAAATTTTATTTAACTTTTCATTATCTATATTTTTTGTAAAATCTGAAATATTTGCAATTCCTTTGTTTTTAATTCCACATGGTATTATTCCTTTATAATTATTTTTATTTACATTAACATTTAATGAAAAACCGTGATAAGCAATCCATTTTTTTACTCTTATACCTATTGCTGCAATTTTTGCTTCTTCGCCGTTAGCATTTACCCAAATACCAATATTATTTTTATCTTTATGGGCTTTAATATTTATTTCCTTTAATGATAAAATAATAATATCTTCTATTTTATTAACTAAAGCTCTAATTGCTTTACCTCTTTTATTTAAATTTATAATGAAATATAAAATTTTTTGGCCTTTGCCGTGAAATGTCCATTTACCTCCTCTATTTGTTTTAAAAGTTGGAAATTTGTTCTTATCTAATAGATCATTATTTACTGCGGATACACCAGCTGTATATAGATTCGGATGTTCTAAAATCCAAATTAATTCGTCATTTTTATCATTATGAACATCATTTACTCTATCATTTAAAAATTTCATCGCTTTATTATAAGAAACTGGTTTTTTGCTGATTTTTATTTCCATATTTATTATAAGTATCAATAAACTATGAATAATAAAGCTGAAAATAAAGACAAAAAGTTAGAATTTAATTTTACACAACAGTATTTAGATAATTTTATACAAATTATACAACGACAGGATGCTGATAGTGTGAACAGGGAGTTAAGCAATCTCCATCCTTCTGATAGCGCTGAAATAATATCAAATTTACCTGACCAACGCAGAGAGGATTTATTTAAAATTGTAGATTTTACAATCGATGCTAAAATAATGATTGAATTAACGGACGAACTTCAAAGAGAGATTCTTTCTATCTTAGATATTACAAAAATTAAATCTCTTATAATAGATTTAGAATCAGACAATGCAGTACATATCGTTGAAAACATTGAAAGTAAAAAACGAGACGAGGTTTTAAATATATTATCTGAGAAAGATAAAGAATTTTTTATAAAAACTCTTAACATATATTACGAAAATTCAGCAGGCAGAATAATGCAAACTGAATTTGCTTCAGTACCACAAGATTGGACTGTAGGTCAAACAATAGATTACCTTCGAGAAACTAAGGATCTTCCTAGCGAATTTATTTCAATTTTTATTGTTAATGAAAGTAATAATCCTGTGGGATCAGTAACATCATCAAGAGTCCTTAGAACATCAAGAGACACGAAAATGAAAAGTATCATGACAGATAATAAATTTTTAATTCCTTCAGATATGGATCAGGAGGATGTAGCGTATAATTTTGAAACTTATAATATGGTATCCGCTGGTGTAATTGATAATAAAAATAAATTAATTGGAATGATAACAGCAGATGATATTGTTACAATTTTGAAAGAAGAGACCGAGGAAGACACGCTGAGACTTGCTGGTGTTAGTGAAGAAGATATATCTGACACAGCAGTTGAAATTACTAAAAAAAGATTTATATGGCTAACATTAAATTTAATTACAGCAATAATAGCTTCACTAGTAATTGGTCTTTTTGATAAAAATATTGAAAAAGTAGTAGCGTTAGCAATCTTAATGCCAATTGTCGCTTCAATGGGTGGAAATGCTGCAACTCAAACTCTAACTGTAACAGTAAGACTTTTGGCAACGAAAGAATTAATCGCTTCAAATATAAAAAAAATTATTTCAAAAGAATTTTTAGTTGGGTTTTTTAACGGAGTGATATTTGCTGTAATAACGGCTATTGTTATTTACTTCTGGTTTAATGAAAAAAACCTGTCTTTATTAATTGGTTTTGCAATGATTATTAACATGAGTATTGCAGGACTTTTTGGAATATTGATACCACTTTCGTTGAATAAATTTAAAATCGATCCTGCTATAGCTAGTAGTGTATTTGTTACAACAATAACTGATGTAATCGGTTTTTTATCTTTTTTAGGATTAGCAAGTTTTGTACTTGGTATTTAATAATTATCTATAAGTCTAATTTTATTTATATAAAAAGCTATGAAAATTCTACTTTTTTTATTTAGAGTATTAGTAGTTTTAAAATTTGTGATATTAAAATTTTCTATATAATCATATTTAATTTTTTTTGATTTTAGGTACGAAATAATTTTTTTTCTTACTAAATTATATTTTTTATTTTTTTTTTTTAATTTAATTATAAAATTTGATATACTACCAGCTTCAATAATATCAGAATTTGATAGAAGTTCATTTCGAGACGAATAAGCTAGCATATTTTTATTTCTTATGGTTTTGCAATTAACTATCTTTGTTTTAAATTTATTAATGTTTATAAAATTTTTAATAATAACTAATTGCTGAAAGTCTTTTTCACCTAAATATATTTTATGACATTTTATTATATTTAATAATTTCTCCATCACTTTAATTACACCTGTGAAATGGCCTTTACGATATTTTTGTTCCATGATATTTTTGATTATGGGAAATTTCGACTTCTTATTTTTCCAACGATATACTTGTTGATAATTTGGAGTAAATAGTATGTCGACACCGTTTTTTTTACATAATTTAATATCTCTTTTGATATTATTAGGATATGACAATAAATCTTTTTTTTTATTAAACTGTTTTGGGTTAAGAAATATACTAACTATACATTTTTTGTTCTCTTTTTTCGCTTTTTTAATAATTGAAATATGACCCTTATGAAGCGACCCTAATGTAGGCACAAAGCCAATTTTTTGGTGATTATTTATACAATATTTATTTATTTGATTAGATTTTTTTACTATTTTCATTTATTTATATTATTACTTAATGATATCTCAAGCAATAATACCTTTAGCAGGTCTTGGTACTAGAATGTTACCATTAACCAAAGTTGTACCAAAAGAATTATGGCCATTGGGCAATAAATCAATACTAGAAATAATATTAGATGAGTGTTTTGATAGTAAGATTAAAAATATAATATTAATTATATCAAATGAAAAAAAAACAATAAAAAATTTATTTGTTGAAAACAAAGCTTTAACCAATAAAATTAAAAATAATAAAGATATCTTATATAGATTGAAAAAATTAAAAAATTTCAGAAAAAAAATTACCTTTGTATATCAAAATAAACCTAAAGGATTGGGTGATGCTGTCTTAAGATGTAAAAAACATATAAAGAATAATCATTTTCTTTTACTTTTACCTGACGATATAATCATTAATAAAAATTGCTCTAAAGAATTAATTAAAATCTACAAAAAAAATAAAGGATCTGTAATTGCAATCAGGACTGTAAAAAAAAATGAAGTAAAAAGGTATGGAATTGTTGGTTTTAAAAAAAATAAAGGTCTTCAAATATCTAATATGATTGAAAAACCCTCTATAAAAAAATCACCATCCCGATCTGCGATTATTGGTAGGTATATTTTATCAAAAAAAATTTTTAAATATTTGTCATCTCAAGGCAAAGGATCGCTAGGGGAAATTCAAATAACTGACGCAATTAATTCTATGATACAAGAAGAAAAAATTTTTGGATGCAAGTTTAGTGGTAAATATCTTGATTGTGGAACGATAGATGGTTTTATTAAATCTTTTAAATATTATAATTCTTTATGAAAATTACTTTTATTGGTACAGGTTACGTAGGTCTTGTGTCGGGAGTGTTATTTGCAGATTTAGGCAATGATGTAATCTGTGTGGATACTAATAAAGATAAAATATTAAATTTAAAAAAAGGAGTAATACCTATATTTGAACCTGGTTTGGAAGAAATACTAAAAAAAAATTTAAAATCAAAACGAATTACATTTACAACAGATTTATCAAAAGCTGTCATGGCATCAAAAATTATTTTTATTGCCGTGGGTACTCCTACAGCAAAGGATGGTGTATCCGCAGATTTAAAAAACGTATTTAAAGTTACAAAACAAATTGCAACTAACGTTAATAATTATAAAATTATTATTAACAAATCCACTGTCCCTGTAGGAACTGGTGACGAAGTAGAAAAAATAATTTCAAAAAGAGTAAAAAAAAATAATTTTGACATTGTTTCAAATCCTGAATTTCTAAGAGAGGGTGAAGCAATAAGAGATTTTAAATATCCGGATAGGATTATTATAGGATCAAATAATCTAAAAAAAACAAAACCAATATTAGAAAGATTATATTTACCAATAATTAACAAAGGTGCAAAATTTTTATCTGTAAGCAGAAGAAGTGCTGAACTAATAAAATATGCATCTAATGCATTTTTAGCGACAAAAATTACTTTTATAAATGAAATTGCTAATCTTTGTGAGGTTACAAATACTAACATAGAAGATATAGCTATAGGTATTGGATCTGATCAAAGGATCGGCTCTAGATTTTTAAGGGCTGGCCCTGCATATGGAGGATCATGTTTTCCGAAAGATACAAAGGCAATCGTTAAGACTGCAAAAAGATACAAGGTAGATTTATCTATTATTAAAAATGTAATAAAAAGTAATGATAATAGAAAAAAATTAATAACTAATAAAATTATTAAAATACTTGGAAAAACAAAAAATAAAAAAATTGGTTTTTTAGGTATAACTTTCAAGGCAAATACTGACGATATGAGAGATAGTCAGTTTTTAAAAATTTATCCAAAACTATTAAAGAAGGGTTGTACAATATCTTACTACGAACCTACAGGAAGAAAAAAAGAGATATCGTCAAAAATAAAATTTGTAAATTCTGTTAAAAATATTATTGAGAATAACGACCTAACTGTTATTCACTCGGAATGGGACGAATTTAAGAATATTAATTTTGATGATTACAAAATAAAAAAACAAATTAAAATTTTTGACCTAAGAAACTTATACCAACCTAAAAATATTACAAATAAAAAAATTAAGTATTATTCAATTGGAAGACCAAACTATGAATAAAATTGTAATTTTGCCCAAAAATAATGAAAAAAGTAAATTAAATATGCCTAAAAAAATTGCTCTATATTTACTTAATGATGATTTTACAACTATGGAATTTGTTGTTAAAATTTTAATTAAATTTTTTAATAAAAATAATATTGAAGCGGAAAAAATTATGATGTTAATTCACACCACTGGTCAGGCATTATGTGGCGTTTATCCAATCGATGTAGGTATAACTAAACAAAAAGCTGTAAATAAATACTCTAAAGATAATTCTTACCCTTTAATGTGTGTTTCGAAAAAAATATAATGGCAACTTTTACAAAATCACTAGAAAAAGCAATTTCAAATGCTTTCAATTTAGCGGCTGAAAAAAATCATCAATATGTTACTTTAGAGCATTTATTGTTTTCTCTTATAGATGAAGATGACTCGTCAAATGTGATGAAGGCTTGCAGCGTTGACACAAATTTATTAAAGGAAAATTTGGAATTTTATATCGAAAATGAATTAGACAATATTGTTAACTCTGAAAATAAAAACGATCCCCAACCAACCGCTGGCTTTCAAAGAGTTATACAAAGATCTATTGTACATGTTCAATCATCGGGCAAAAATGAGGTAACTGGAGCAAATATATTGGTATCATTATTTGCAGAAAGAGAAAGTCATGCAACTTATTTTTTACAAGAGCAGGAAGTAACAAGATATGATGTAGTAAATTTTATATCTCATGGGATTACAAAAATAGAAAATTTTACCTACACTGAAAATTTAGACACTAGCACAGAAACTAAAAAGAAATCTGAAAAAACAACACTAGATACATATTGTGTAAATTTAATTGTAAAAGCATCGCAAAATAAAATAGATAATCTGATAGGACGTGATGATGAAATTAATAGACTTACTGAAATTTTATGCAGAAGAACTAAGAACAATCCATTGCTCGTAGGCGACCCTGGCGTTGGTAAAACAGCAATTGTAGAAGGTCTAGCTAATAAAATCTATAAAAAAGAAGTTCCCGAAATTTTAAATGGTTCGAAAATATACTCACTTGACATGGGTATGTTGATCGCAGGAACTAGATATCGTGGCGACTTTGAAGAAAGATTAAAGTCAATAATGAATGAAGTTGAAAAAAATGAAAAAAATATATTATTTGTTGATGAGATACATACATTAATTGGAGCAGGATCTACATCTGGTAACTCAATGGATGCTGCAAATATGTTAAAACCAGCACTTCAATCAGGTAAAATAAAATGCATAGGCTCCACTACATTTGTTGAATACAGGAATTATTTTGAAAAAGATCGTGCTCTTCAAAGGAGATTTCAAAAAATTGATGTATGTGAACCAACCATAGAAGACACTTACAAGATACTATTTGGTTTAAAGAAAAAATATGAAAATTTTCACCATGTCAAATATTCTGATAATGCAATTAAGGCTGCAGTTGATTTATCATCAAAATATATTGGTAATAAGAGATTACCTGACAAGGCTATCGATATAATCGACGAATTAGGTGCCTATGAGTCACTAAAACCTAAGTTTGAAAAAAAGGACTCTTTAAATGAATTAGATGTCGAAACTATTGTTTCTAAAATGACAAAAATACCAAAAAAAACCATTACACATCAAGATCAAGAATATTACAAAGAATTACCAAAAACTTTAAAAAGAGTTATTTATGGTCAGGATCACGCCATTGATGCATTGTCAAGCGCAATTAAGTTATCTAGATCGGGATTAAGAGATGCGACTAAAACAATTGGAAATTATTTATTTAGTGGTCCTACAGGTGTTGGAAAAACTGAATTAGCCAAACAACTATCAATAACTTTGGGTATTGAGCTTATTAGGTTTGATATGTCTGAATTTTCAGAAAAGCATACTATTTCAAAATTAATAGGTGCACCACCCGGATATGTTGGATTTGAACAAGGAGGACTCTTGTCTGAATCAATTGAAAAAAACCCTTACTCTGTATTACTACTGGATGAGATTGAGAAAGCTCATCCCGATATATTTAACATTTTATTACAAATAATGGATTATGGTAAATTAAAAGATCAAAATGGAAAAAATATTGATTTTCGAAACATTATTTTAATATTAACAACAAATGCAGGAGCATCAGATCTAGAAAAAAATGAAATTGGGTTCAATAAAAAAAGAAGTACTATAATAGATATTAATTCAATAAATAAATTATTTAGTCCAGAATTTAGAAATAGATTAGATGCGATAATAAACTTTAATAGACTTGAGAAAAACATTGTAAATAAAATAACTAACAAGTTTATAATGCAATTAGAGACACAATTAAATCCCAGGGATATAACCATCCAATTGACAGATAAAGCTTATAATTTGATTAATAAAAAAGGTTACTCTGAAACAATGGGGGCTAGACCAATTGGAAGAGTGATAACAAATGAGATTAAAAAACCTCTTGCTGATGAAATAATACATGGAAGACTAAAAAACGGTGGTTTTGTTACTGTAGAGGTTAATAATAATAAATTTGAAATTAAAATAAATAAGAATGTTAAATTAAAAACTAATTAATTTCAAATAAACTCTCAATTTCAAGCATTGCTCCTAAAGGAAGTGATTTTACACCAATAACAGCTCTTGTATGCTTACCTTTTTCACCAAATATGTTTACAAGCAAATCTGATGCAGAATTTAAAACAACAGGGTGCTTTTCAAAATTTTCATTAGCATTTATGTAACCGATGATTTTAATACACTTGCTAACTCGATCAAGATTTCCAACTGCTTTTTTTAAATGACCTAGTGCATTTAGCATACATAATTTTGCCGCTTCATATCCTTTAGTTAAATCAAGCTCATTATTTATTTTTCCTTTTATTAATTTACCATTGCTATCAATAGGTAGTTGACCTGATATATAAACTATATTTCCGATTAAATTATAAGCAACATAATTTCCTACTGGAGCTGGAGGATTTGGAATAATTATTTTTAATTGCTTTAATATTTTATCTATTTCTGTCATTTATATTATTTTTTTTTCTTTTTTTTTCCTTTTTTATTTTCATCATATTCTATTCTTTTTGCAATAAAATCCAGCGCTTCTTCTATAGTTATGGTTTCAGGATCTTTATCATCTGGAATTGTAGCATTGATTGATTTATATTTTATATAAGGCCCAAACTGACCTTTCATAACTTTTATTGGTTTCTTGTCAACTGGATGCTCGCCTAAATTTTTTATTTCGTTTGATGATCTTCTACCAGGCTTGGCTTCCGCAATTAAAGTAATTGCTTTATTTAATCCAATACTAAATATATCTGATGGAACTTCTAAAGTTGCTGATTTTTTTCCACATTTTAAATAAGGTCCATATCTCCCATTATAAAGCAAAATATCTTCATCATTTTCGGGATATTTTCCTAAAGTTTTTGGAAGTGCGCATAAAAATTTAGCTTTCTCTAAATCAATTTGGTCTAGTTCTAAACCTTTTGGTATAGAAACGTTTATAGATTTCTTTTCATCTTCTCCAGACTGAAGATAAGGACCAAATCTTCCATTTTTTAAAACTATTTTTTCTCCAGAATCATTTAATCCAATTTCTTTAGGCTCCGATAGAAATTGTTGTTCTGCTGCTTTAATTCTTGATAAAGGTCTAGTAAATTTACAATCAGGATATTTTGAACAACCGATGAAAGCCCCAAATCTACCAATTTTTAAGCTTAGTTGTCCTCCACAAGAGCAAATTCTATTTTGTTCACCATTTTCTTTTTTATCAAAAATTATATCTCCTAAAGAATCGTTCATCATATCTAAAATTGCTCTAGTCCTTAGTTCTTTTACTTGATTTACATTATTGTTGAAATCATTCCAAAACCTTGTTAAAACTTCAATCCATTGAGTTTTACCTGATGTAATATCATCTAGGCTATCTTCTAACCCTGCTGTAAAATTATAATCAATATACTTATTAAATAATTTATCTAAAAAAGCAGTAATTAGTTTACCCCTATCGGTCGGTATAAATTTTTTATTGGTCAACTCTACATAATTTCTAGTCGATAAAACAGAGATTATACTAGCGTAGGTTGACGGTCTCCCAATACCTAATTCTTCTAATTTTTTTACTAAACTAGCTTCAGAATATCTAGGAGGTGGTTGAGTAAAATGTTGATCATTAATAAGTTGATCAATTTTTAAACTCTCGTTTAAAGAAAGTTTAGGTAATTGATTATCCTCCTCCTCTTTATCTTTGTTATCCTCTTCTTTTATGTCTTTATAAATTTTTAAAAAACCATCAAACTTTTCAACAGAACCGTTTGCTCTGAATGAGGTATTTTTTGTTTCATTGCTTATATCAACAATTGTCCTTTCAAATTCAGCACTTTCCATCTGTGATGCTACCGTTCTATTCCAAATTAGTTCATAAAGTTTGATTTGATCTCTATCTAAAATTGATCTTAAACTACTTGGGGTTCTATTTATATCTGTAGGTCTTATAGCTTCATGTGCTTCTTGTGCATTTTTAGCTTTTTTTCCAGAATAGCTTCTAATGTCTTTAGGTAAATATTTATCACCAATATCTTTTTTTATAAATGCTCTACAATCGTCAATTGCCTCCTTGGATATTTCAATTCCATCGGTCCTCATATAAGTTATTAATCCTATTGTGTCACCATCTATATCAATACCCTGATATAGTCTTTGCGCAATTTGCATTGTTCTTGATGCGCTAAAGCCTAGTTTTCTTGAAGCATCTTGTTGAAGGGTAGAAGTTCTAAATGGAGCGTATGGATTTCTTTTATAAGGTTTACTTTCTATATTAGTTATAAAAAAATTAGATTTTTTGATATTTAGTATTGCAGAGTCAGTATCTTGCTTATTTTTAAAACTAAATTTTTCTATTTTTTTTTCGTTTAATAGGCTTAATTTAGAATTTATTTTATCTTTATTGTTATTTTCAAATACACACTTGATAGACCAATACTCTACTGGCTTAAATAGCTCAATCTCATGCTCTCTCTCTGATATAATTTTTAAAGCAACTGACTGCACTCTTCCAGCAGATTTGGATCCAGGTAATTTAGTCCACAAAATTGGAGATATATTAAAACCGACTAGGTAATCCAAGGCTCTTCTTGCTAAGTATGCATTAACAAGCTCAATATTTATATCCCTAGGGTTTTGTATACCATTTGTTACAGCTTTTTTTGTAATTTCGTTAAAAACTACTCTCTCAACTTTTTTATCCTTTGTTAATTTTTTTTCTTCTAGAATATGTTTAACGTGCCACGCAATAGCTTCCCCCTCTCGGTCTGGATCAGTTGCTAAAATAATTTTGCTTGCTTTTTTTGCAGCATCTGTAATTTCTTTAATATATTTTTTAGATGTTGTATCTATTTCCCATGTCATATTAAAATTATTATCTGTATCTACCGACCCATTTTTTGATGGAAGATCTCTTACGTGGCCATAGCTTGCTAAAACAACGTAATCTGAACCAAGATATTTATTTATGGTTTTGGCTTTTGCTGGGCTTTCTACAATTAAAAGATTCATTAAAATTTAACTCGCAAAAAAAACGATATTTGTCAATTTGTTTTCAAAAATAATCAAAAAATCGAGGAAATGCTTAGCTTTTAATTTTGGTTTCCTCACCCTTGATCAATCTTATTATATTTTGTCTATGAGTAAAAAAATTAATTACCAAAAAAAATGACATCAAAATTATAAAATCTTTTTGCTCAAATATAATTGAATAAATAAAAATTATAAAGAAGGCCATTAATGCAGATAGCGAAGATATTTTAAATATTTTTGTTATTAATGCCCAAGAAAGCAAATAAATAATACATACTTTGTAATTAATAACAATTAAACCTCCTATAAATGTTGCAACTCCTTTGCCACCTTTAAATTTAAGCCAAATTGGAAAAATGTGCCCTAGATAAACTGCAATGAAAGATAAAAAAATTAAATCAGTGTAAAAAGTTTTTGTAATTATTAATGCTAATGAGCCTTTACAAATATCAAAAAAAAGAGTTAAAGCAGCTGCTACTTTGTTCCCAGTTCGTAAAACATTTGTAGCCCCAATATTTCCTGAACCAAAATTTCTAATATCTCCTAACCCAAAAATTTTTGAAATTAACAGACCAAAGGGTATACTCCCCAATATATAAGAAAAAATTGAAACTATTAAAAAACTCATTTATTTTCAAATACTAAGTTACCATTTAAAAAAGTCATTTCTACTTTGCCTTGTAATTTCTTATTTTCTATTGCAGTATTTTTAGACTTTGATTTCATATTTTCTCTTTTTAATATCCAGGGTTTATTTAAATCAAAAACAGCAATATCAGCTGGATAATTTTTATCAAAACTACCCGCATTTAGATTAAATAATTCAGCAGGATTTGAAGTCATTGATCTTATTAGCGTGGTTAACTCACATGATTTATTATGATACAGTTCCAACGCCAAAGACAACAAGCTTTCAATCCCAGAAGCTCCAGATGCTGCCTGTTGGAAAGTTAGACGCTTAGACTCTTCATCTTCAGGTTTATGATCTGAAACTATAATATCAATTAAGGAATTATTTAAACCATCTATTAATGCTAATCGATCTTCTTCAGTTCTTAACGGTGGGGATAATTTTAAAAATGTTCTAAATTCTCCAATATCATTTTCATTTAATGATAAATTATTTATTGAAACTGAGGTTGTGAATTTAAGTTTTTGTTTTTTCCAATAATCGATTATTGATAATGATTTTTTTGTTGATACGAGCGAAGCATGATACTTTGATCTATATTCACTTAATAATCTTAAATCTCTATCTAAAATAATTTGTTCAGCTTTTCCAGATATTCCCTTAAGACCTAATCTAGTTGAAACTATACCTTCGTTAATTACACCGTTTTTTGACAATTCATTATCTTGAATAAATTGGAGAATTAAAGCATCTTTATTTTTTGCATAATTAAAAATGTGATCCATGACCCTATTATTCTGTACAGATTGTATTCCATCAGTAAAACCATAGGCCCCCCTTAATTTTAATAAACCAAACTCACACATCTCTTTACCTAAAATATTTTTTGTTAACGAAGCTAAAGGATAAATTTTGATTATAGATTTGTCTCTTGCTCTTCTCTTAATGAAATCAAGAGTAGATACATTATCAATTATAGGATTTGTATTCGGCATTGTTATGACAGAAGTAACACCTCCTGATAGTGCTGCCTCACTTAACGTTCTATAGTTTTCTTTGTATTCATATCCAGGTTCCCCAACAAATACTCTCGAGTCTATTAAGCCTGGAATAGCGACTTTATTTTGACAATTAAATATCTGAATATCTCCAATATTTTCTTTTGTGATTTCAGGACCAACTTTTTCTATTCCCCCAAATTCATTGATTAAGATGCCACCTATTTCATCAATATTATTTTTTGGATCTATAATTCTTGCATTTGTAATAGCTTTTTTTTTCATTTTTCAATTAATAATAGTTTTAAGCATGCCATTCTAACTGCTACGCCCATTTCAACTTGTTCAATAATTATACTTCTGTTGATATCGTCAGCCAAATTTGTATCAATCTCAATTCCTCTATTCATTGGTCCAGGATGCATTATTAATGCATCACTTTTTGCTTTTTTAATTTTTTTGTAATCAAGCGCAAAGAATTCATAGTATTCTCTTGTTGAAGGAACATATGAGCCATCCATTCTTTCCGTTTGCATTCTAAGCATCATAATTATATCTGCATCTTTTAATCCCGACTCCATATTAGTAAAAGATTTTACTCCAAGTTTTTCAATATCACTTGGCATTAATGTTGATGGACCTATAACTCTTACTTCAGCTCCAAGCATGTTTAGTAAATATATATTTGACCTGGCAACGCGTGAATGCATTATGTCACCACAAATTGCCACAACCAATCCTTCTATTTTACCTTTTTTCATTTTGATAGTCATTGCATCTAGTAAGGCCTGTGTTGGATGTTCTCTTCTCCCATCTCCAGCATTGATTACTGAACAATTAACCTTTTGTGAAAGTAAATTTGCTGCACCAGAATCTTGATGTCTTATTACCAAAATATCTGGATGCATAGCATTAAGAGTCATTGCAGTATCAATAAGTGTTTCCCCCTTTTTGATTGCAGAATTTGACACATTCATATTCATTACGTCTGCACCCAATCTTTTTCCAGCTAATTCAAATGAGCTTAATGTTCTTGTTGAACTTTCAAAAAATAGGTTTATTTGGGTTTTTCCATTTAATAATTTGAGTTTTTTTTCAGACTTTCTATTTAATTCAACAAAATCTAAACTTGAGTCTAGTATTCTATTTATTACAGGGATTGATAAGTCTTGGATACCCAATAGGTGTTTTGAAGGTTTTTTAACAGCTTGTGTTTTTTTTAATACAGCCATTAAAATCAGGGTAATAGGCTGATTTCACTATTTTAGCAAGTTATTTATTTAAATAATCTAGATATCCCTGCAAAATAAATCCTGCTGCATTTTCATCGAGTTTATCAAGTTTTTTTGTAGTATTTATATCTAATTTAGACATCATTTTAAAGGCACCCTCGCTTGACAATCTCTCATCCCATAAGGTTAAAGGCAACTTTGTTATTTTAGATATGTTTTTGGCAAAATCCATAGCTGATTGTGATCTAGGTCCATTTGATCCATTCATGTTAATTGGATTGCCTACTACTATCCCCTTAATCTGATACTCGATAATGATTGAATTTAATTCTTGTACAAATTTCTTAAATTTTTTTAAAATGATAGTTTTTAGTGGTGTGGCTAATTTTTGGCTTGGATCACATATAGCAATACCTATATTTTTTTTACCAGGGTCAATGCCTATTAAACGACAATTTTTTCCTACAATTTTGGAAAAGTCATCATTCTCTATTATGTTGATTGTTTCCATCTAAATGATATTTTACCCTAAAATTTCATTAAGTCTAATGCCAATTACAAAAGATACAGTTAAAAAAATTTCAAGATTAGCTAGAATTTCCACAAATTCTAAATTTGAAGAAGAAATGATTAAAGACCTAAATTCAATTATAAAATTTGTCGATCAACTAAATGAGCTTAACATCGACAATATTGAACCATTATCATCAGTAGTAAATGAAGATGTTACCTTACGAGATGACAAAACTCAAAAAATAAATTTTAAAGACGATATTCTTAAAAATTCCCCAGAAAATAATGAAAATTATTATGTCGTACCAAAGGTTATTGAATAATGAGCGAAATTACAAAATTTTCACTTACAGAAATCGTAAATAATATAAAAAATAAATCTGTATCGTGCGAGGAAGTAATAAACGCATATATTAATAGAATTAATAGATCAAAAAAACTAAATTGTTATATAGAGAGAAATTTTGAAGAAGCTATAAGTAAAGCAAAAAAATTAGATAAAAATTCAGACAAAAGTAAAAAACTATTTGGAGCCCCGATTGCAGTTAAAGATTTATTTTGTACAAAAAATTTACAAACTACTGCATCAAGTAAAATATTACGGGGTTTTAAACCACAGTATGAGTCTACAGTAACGTCAAATCTTTGGAGTCAGGATGCGATATTACTTGGTAAATTGAATTGTGATGAATTTGCAATGGGATCATCTAATGAAACAAGTTTTTTTGGTAATGTAATTAATCCATATAGAATTAAAAGTAATTTGGTTCCAGGGGGCTCATCTGGTGGATGCTCGTCTGCTGTAGCTGCTGATTTAACAGTTTCTACCGTTGGCACAGATACTGGCGGCTCAATAAGACAACCTGCTTCATTTACCGGTATAGTTGGATTAAAACCTACATACGGTAGGTGTTCTAGATGGGGAATAGTTGCTTTTGCATCATCTTTAGATCAAGCTGGGCCAATGACTAAAAACGTGAAAGATGCAGCACTGATGTTAGAAGTAATATCTGGGTATGATGAAAAAGACTCTACCTCATCAAAAAAAAATAGTGAAAACTTTTTAAATAATTTGTCTAAAAATATTAAAGGTATAAAAATTGGAATCCCAAAAGAGTATGTAGTTGATGGTATGTCCTCAGAAATTCAGAAGCTTTGGGAAAAAGGAATAGAAATTTGTAAATCACTTGGCTGTGAAATAAAAAATATTTCACTTCCACATACAAAATATGCTCTTCCTACATATTATATTATCGCACCAGCAGAAGCCTCCTCAAATTTGGCGAGATATGATGGAGTTAGATATGGATTCAGATCTAACGGTAAAGATCTTATAGAAATGTATGAGAACACTAGAGCAGAGGGATTTGGTCAAGAAGTAAAAAGAAGAATATTGATAGGCACTTATGTTTTATCATCTGGATATTATGATGCTTATTATCTTAAAGCACAAAGGGTTAGAAACATGATTAAAAAAGATTTTGACAATGCATATAAAGAAGTTGATGCTATTTTAACTCCTACAACACCGTCATCTGCATTTGAAATAGGGGAAAAAACTAATGACCCAATATCCATGTATTTAAATGATGTATTTACTGTACCAGCAAATTTAGCTGGTTTACCTGGAATTTCAATCCCTGCAGGTTACGATAAAAATAATTTACCATTAGGATTACAACTAATTGGAAAACAATTTGATGAACAAAAAGTTCTTAATATTTCTTATGCGTTGGAGAGTGAAATAAAATTTAAATCAAGTGTAAAAGATTGGTGGATAAATGAGTGATAAATTTAATTATTATTTAAAAGGAAAAAAAGGGGAGTATGAAGTCGTAATTGGATTAGAAGTCCATGCTCAGATTTTGTCAGAGTCAAAATTATTTTCACCGTCTGCTACTAAATTTGGTCAGGAGCCAAATTCTCAAGTTAGCCTAATCGATGCAGCTATGCCAGGAATGTTACCAGTAATTAATAAATTTTGCGTCGAACAGGCTATAAAAACTGGTTTAGGCTTAAATGCCAAAATAAATAACTTTTCAATATTTGACAGAAAGAATTACTTCTATGCAGATTTACCGCAAGGTTATCAAATTTCACAATTTAAAAATCCAATAGTCGGAGAAGGTAAAGTTATTCTTGATATGCCGTATGGTACAAAAGAAATTGGTATTGAAAGACTTCATTTAGAACAAGATGCTGGAAAAAGTATACACGATCAAGATCCAAACAATTCATTTGTAGATTTGAATAGATCAGGGATAGCTCTGATGGAAATTGTTAGTAAGCCAGATTTAAGCTCTCCAGAGGAAGTTGCTGTTTACATAAAAAAATTAAGATCAATTATGAGATATTTGAATACATGCGATGGAAATATGGAGGAAGGCTCATTGAGAGCAGATGTTAATGTTTCTATTCGAGAAAAAGGATCAAAAAATTTTGGAACTAGATGTGAAATTAAAAATATGAATTCTATAAAATTTATTCAACAAGCAATTAATTTTGAAGCAAATAGGCAACTTCAATTAATAGAAGAGGGTAAACAAGTTGATCAAGAGACCAGATTATTCGATAACAAAAAACAAGAAACTAGGTCAATGCGTAGTAAAGAAGATGCACATGATTATAGATATTTTCCAGACCCCGATTTATTGCCATTAAAACTTGAAAATGAATTTATTGAAAATATTAAAAAAAAATTACCAGAGTTACCTGATCAAAAAAAACAAAGATTAATAAGTGAATTTAAGTTATCTTCTTATGAAGCAGGCGTTATAATATCTGATAAAGAAACATCTAAATATTACGAAGATGTTGCAAAAAACTCTGATTATAAACTCGCGAGTAACTGGTTGACTGTTGAATTATTTGCGGTTTTAAATAAACAGAATAAAAGCATAAATAACAGCCCAGTCTCGGCAACAAATTTAGCAAAATTAATTAATTTAATAAAAAATGAAACAATATCTGGAAAAATTGCTAAAACAATCTTTGAGGAAATGATTAAAAAGGATGAGGATCCAGAAAAAATTATGAATTCAAAAGGTTTAAAACAGCAGTCCGATCCACAAGAATTAGAAAAAATTGTATTCAAAATTTTAAAAAATAATAGTGAAAAAGTTCAGCAATATAAATCTGGAAAAGATAAATTATTTGGTTTTTTTGTTGGACAAGCTATGAAAGAAACTCAAGGTAAAGGAAATCCAAAAATATTAAACGATATATTAAAGAAAATGCTAAAGTAGATTATGGATACATTTGTTGAAGTCGATATACAAAAAAAGCTACGAAAATTTGTTAAAAATAATTTTTATCATGCTTCACATATGCAAATATCACCAAGTCAGGCAAATTATATTTGTTCACTACTTAATAATAATAATTGCAAAAATATTTTAGAAATAGGTACCTTATATGGATATAGTGCATTAAGTTTTGCTATAAATAGTCCAAATGATGTAAAGATAACTTGTATTGAAAAAGACAAATCATCTTTAAAAGTAGCGGAACAATTCTGGTTAGAAGCAAAGGTATCCCACAAAATAAAAATTATAAATGGAAATGCTATGAATATATTAAATAGTATTAAAGAAAAATATGATCTTATATTTATTGATGCTGATAAAAAAAATTATATAAATTATTTTGAAAAATCCTTACCATTGTTAAATCAAACTGGAATATTAGTTTTTGATAATGTTTTATGGAAAGGATTAATTGCTCAAAAAATGAATAATGATAGAGTAACAACTGCAATTAGAAGATTTAATGATTACATCAAGAATGATAAAAGAATAACAACTAGAATAGTTTCCATAGGAGATGGACTCGCTATATGCAAGAAAATTACAAAATTTTAAGTTATTACAAATTTTTAAATTTAAATAACTTAAAAAAAAAACAAATTGAAATTAAAAAAAATCTTTTAAATCTTAAAATTAAAGGAACTGTTATTATATCCAGCGAAGGTGTAAATGGAACTATAAGTGGAGCTGATAATGATATTTATTTATTTGAAAATTTTATAAGACGATTGTTATCATTTGATAATTTCGATGTTAAAAATTATTCTTTCTCTAAAATAGATCCTTTTGTAAAAGCAAAAGTGAAATTAAAAAAAGAAGTTGTTCCAATTGAAATAAAAACAAAACAGAGAAGAGGAAATTATATAAAACCAGAGGCATGGAACGATTTTATATCTAATTCTAATGTAATGACTATCGACATAAGAAAACCTTTTGAATACGAAATGGGAACCTTCGAAGGAGCATCAGACCCAAATGTTAAAAACTTTAGAGAATTTAAAATTTTTTTTGATAAATTTATAGATACTAATAATAAAAAAAAATTAGCAATATTTTGTACAGGTGGTGTAAGGTGTGAGAAAGCATCAGATTATTTGTTTAACAAAGGTTTTAGAAATGTATTTCAACTAGAAGGAGGAATATTAAATTATTTAAATAATAAAGATATTGATAAAAGTAAATGGAAAGGAGAATGTTTTGTTTTTGATAAAAGAGTGAGCGTAAATAGTAATATGGAGCAGGGTACGTACGAAGTTTGTTTTGGTTGCCGAATGCCAATTAGTCAGCAAGGCAAGAGAAGTGAGAAATATGAATATGGAGTTTCATGTGACAAATGTCACGATTTTTTATCAAAAGCACAAAAAAAGAGATACAAAATGCGGGAATATAATATGAGGTTAAAGAATTATGAAAATTATTCCTAATGTAAGTTTTGTACTAAGAGAAAATAATGAATACGTAAAAAAAAATACTGAATTTTATTTTAAAAATAAAAAAATTGTGCTTTTTGCGCTTCCTGGAGCATTCACGCCCACGTGTTCAGATTATCATTTGCCTAGTTATGAACAAAGATATGAAGAAATTATTGGATACGGAATTAATGAGGTTTATTGCCTAAGTATGAATGACCCTTTTGTTCAGAAGATTTGGAAAGATACTTACAATATTAAAAAAGTAAAATTTATTCCTGATGGAAATGGTGATTTTACTAAAGCCATGAATATGCTTACGGATAGATCAGAATCAGGGATGGGGGATAGATCGTTTAGATACTCAATGTATGTCGATGACATGAATATTGTAAAATTATTTAAGGATGAGAATGGAAAATTTGATGTAAGCGACTCGAATACCATGATTAATTATCTTAAGACCTTAAATGACTAAAAAAACATTAAGACCATTAACTAATGTTAAAAATCCAGAGCCCAGAAATAAACTTTCAAATGATTGGGTAATATGGGCTGCATGGGCAGATAGAGTTACATTTGAAGACATAAAAAAGGAAACTGGTAAAAACGAAGCTGAAGTTATAAAAATTATGCGATCGAATCTTAAGAGTTCATCTTTTAAATTGTGGAGGAAAAGAGTTAAAAATAAATCTATAAAGCATCTTAAAAAATTTAAACATAGTAGAAAAATTTTACGAGATAAATCTTATAAAAGGGCATATTAAAAAGGCCCCGATTAACGGGGCCTTTAAAAATAACTTATAAGTTAAATGTTACCTTTTTTTAATTCACTTGCGAGATATTCACCTTGCCTAATTGCAAGTGCAACAATTGTTAAGGTTGGGTTACAAGCCGCTCCAGTAGTCATTTGAGAACCATCAGATACAAATAAGTTTTTGATATCATGAGCTCGACCCCACTTATTAACAACACCATCTTTAGCTTTTGCACTCATTCTGCACGAGCCTAGATTGTGGGTATGCGGATAAGGTGGAGTATTCCATATTTGTTTTGCTCCTACTGCTTTATAAATAGCAGAACCTTTTTTCCATGCATATTTTCTCATTGCAATATCATTTGGATGGTCATCGAAATGAACATTTGGTGCAGGCATACCATGCTGGTCTTTAGCCGAACCAAGTGTTATACGATTAGTTGATTGAGGCATGTCTTCACCAACGATCCACATACCAGCCATATTTTGGTATGCATCCATCATATTTGCGAATTTTTTACCCCATCCACCTGGCTCTAAGAAGGCACCCATGAAAGAAGGACCAAGCGCAAGTGTTTCCATGTAGAAACCGCCGACAAATCCTCTTTTAGGATTATTTTTTACCTCATCAGCCAAGAAACCAGCCATTGTTTCACCTCTGTAGAAATTTACTGGCTTATTAAAAGTAGCATACACTGAAGCAGTTAAGTGCCTCATATAGTTTCTTCCGACTTGATCAGAACTATTTGCTAAACCGTTTGGAAACATATTAGATTTACTCATTAAAAGTAATCTAGGTGTTTCAATAGAGTTACCAGCAACACAAACAACTTTTGCAGCTTGTTTTTGTAGTGATCCACTTTTATCAACGTAGATTACTCCGTCTACCTTACCGCTTTTGTCATGAGTTATTTGTATTACATGAGAGTTTGGTCTTAAATCAAGTTTACCTGTTTTAAGAGCTCTTGGTATCTCTCTTACATTCGGATTCCATTTAGATTTATTTTTGTCTCCTTGGAAATTAAAACCATCCTGAACAGAACCTGGTCTACCGTCGTAGGGCTCAGCATTTGTTCCGTAAGGTCCAGTTGCATAATATTTGTATCCAACTTTTTTTGCACCATTCGCAAATACCTTGTAATTATTATTTGCTGGCAAAGGCTTTCTTCCACCCCTATGAGTTGAACCAATAGCGTCTTCAGCTTTTACATAGTATGGTTCCATATCTTTTAAAGATATTGGCCAATCTAAAAGAGAAGCACCTTTAATATTTCCGTATGTCGAACGAGCCTTAAATTCGTAGTCAAGGAATCGCGGAGTTGCACCAGCCCAATGGGTCGCTGTTCCACCGACTGCTTTCACAAGCCAACAAGGTAGACCATTAAAGTCCTTAACAATTCTTGCAGACCCAGTCATGGTTCTTTTATCTAACCATGCCATTTGACTAAATGCAGGCCACTCGTCGTTTTTGTAATCTTCAGGCTGAATTCTTGGTCCTGCCTCGAGCATTACTACGGGTATACCTCTTTTTGTTAGTTCATATGATACTGTAGCGCCACCAGGGCCAGAACCTATAACTACAACTGCTTTTTCTGTTTTACTTATATTCATATAGTTCTCCCTTAATTAACTTTAGTTTTAGATTTAATATTAGCGTATTGAGATTTCTCAGTACCCATAAACTTAGCTAAATCTGGATGCTCAGTTACTCTAGGTTCAGGCAACCAATCTAAGTCATTGAAACCTCTGTTGATATATCCGCCTTTACTAAAGCTCTCACCTTCATATCCAAATATTTTCCAAACTTCTTTATGATCATAAAGAGCAACTGTTGTATGCCCTCTAACATGGTTGAAGAATGGTGACCCTTCAATTTTTTTCAAGTACTTGGTTTGTTTGCCAAAACTCATTTTATTAAAGGCCTTATCTTTCAGATCATTCAATCCAGTTCTCATCATCATTGCCATCCCTGGACTTGCATTGCCTTTTTTTATAGCTCCATCCGCTACATCTAGATAAATCTTATCCGGAAATCTATCATGCGGATATAATGCTCGACACATTGAAGCTACCATCTCTCTATCTCCTGGAGCCGCAGCTACTTTTATATTAGCTTTAGAGCCATTTGAGACAAGAGTTGTAAGTGCTAATGTTGAAACTGTCCCTAAAAGGAAGTTTCTACGTGATATACTCATGTTTCCCCCTGGTTAGTTGTTTTTTTTATATTATTTTATCATTATTAAATTGTTTTGCTAATATTAATCATTATTAGTCTTGTTGACAACAGTAATTGTTAATGATAATCATTCGCAATTATATGATAATATCAAAAAACAAGGGGGAATAATGAGAATAATATTAAGTGCAACTTTATTTATTTTTACATTTCTAAATGTTGCATATGCTAACGAGGTAAATCTTTTTACATCAAGACACTATGACTCAGATGTAAAGCTTTATCAAAAATTTACAGCTAAAACCGGCATTAAAGTTAATGTTGTAAGTGGTAAAGCTAAAGCACTAGAAAAAAGATTATTATCTGAAGGAAAATCTTCAAAAGCTGATGTTTATATAACTGTTGATGCTGGAGCGTTAGGTTCAGCAAAAGCAAAAGGGATATTCCAGAGAATTAATTCAAAAACCCTTAATTCTAAGATACCTGCAAACTTTAGAACCGCGCATTGGTATGGAGTAGCTAAAAGAGCAAGGATTATATATTATAATCCCAAATTAATTTCTGCATCAGAAGCAAAATCATTGAATTATGAGGATTTATCCAATCCTAAATACAAAAATTCAGTAGTAATAAGGGCTTCTAGCAATACATACAATAAATCATTAGTTGCTTCATTAATTGCAAATAATGGGTCAGGCAAAACTGGTAATTGGGCAAAGGGGATTGTGAGTAATATGGCAAGAGACCCAAAAGGAAATGATAGAGCCCAGATTATGGCTGTTGCAGCTGGTAAAGCTAAATTAGCTGTTGCAAATTCTTATTACATTGCATTAATGTTATCTGGCAAAAAAGGTCCAGAGCAACAAGCTGCTGCACAAAAAGTAAAACCTGTTTTTCCAAATCAAGGAAATAGGGGTACTCATATGAACATTAGTGGTGGAGGTGTGGTAAAACATGCACCAAATAAAGCTAATGCAATTAAATTTTTAGAATTTTTATTAACAAAAGAAGCACAACAACACATTGTTAATAACACATATGAATATCCAATGATAAGTGGAGTTAAACCAAATAATTTAATTGGACAATTCGGAACTTCATTTAAACAGGATACTAAAACTAAAGTTTCAACTTACTACAAAAATCAGAAGAAGGCTCTAGCCCTAATGAAAAAAGCAGGTTGGAAATAAATATGAGATTAGGTGAGACCTATTCACTTTCAAGTTCTCCTCTCGATTACTTAATTGTCTATAGGTCTCTCCTAATTTAATTTATGAAAGAATTTTTTTTAGGCAAAATAATAAATATTGCGAGTAAGGTGCACTCATGGGCGCATAAACAAAAATATAATAAAGAACAAAAATTTTGCGCCTGTGCATCTAAAAAATTTGAACATAATTCTAAATCTGATGAAAAGAGTATTAGATTACAATAGCTACAGTTTCACTTATAATATAAAAAATAATCAAGTAGTAAATTTGAAAGCTATGGGTTATTTAGACCTTATATATTTAAATAAAAATAAAAAAAAAATAAAATATTATATTTTAACAAGAATTGAAAAGAAAAATGCAGTTTTATCAAAATTATCTTTTAAAATTCAGGATAAACTTTTGGGTAATTAGCTCTTTATTAATTTCATCGTTAATTTGTATTCCAATTATTGTAATTTTATCAAGTTTCTTTAACGAAATAAGTGGTTATTACACTCTGTTGACTGAGACTTACTTATACACATATATATTCAATACATTTGTTCTCTTTATCGGTGTTATTTTTTTTTCATTTATTTTTGGTGTGGGTGTTGCATATCTTGTATCTTTTTATACATTTCCTGGTTCGAAATTTTTTACTTGGGCAATAATTCTTTCATTCGCTGTACCCGGATATATATATGCTTATTCTTTGACAGCATTTTTTGAATACTTTGGAAATCTTTACTCTTTACTAACATTTTTTTTTGGGGAAGCGGATTATAACAAGCATATGCCCCGTGTCGATAGTATGTTTGGTAGTATTCTTTCAATTTCATTCTCTCTTTTCGTATACGTTTATTTGATCACTAGAATTTGCTTTATTTATCAATCTCAAAACCAAATAGATGCTGGTAGAAATATGGGTTTAAGTAAATATAAAATTTTGACAAAAATTATAATACCTGCTGCAAGACCAGGTATTATTGCTGGCCTTTCACTTGTTGCAATGGAAACTGTTTCAGATTTTGGTACTGTGAGTTTTTTTAATGTTCAAACATTGACAACTGCTATTTATGATAGCTGGATATTTTATGATGATTTAAATACCGCCTATCAATTGTCTTTTTTTTTAATTATATTTATATTTATTTTTTTATCTCTTGAACGACTTTCAAGGAAGAGATCTCAATATAATATTCCATCAAAAGGATATAAAACTATTGATAAAGTAAAACTAAAAGGAAAGTACGCATTTTATGCATCTTTTTTCTGCTTTTTAATATTTTTTTTAGCTTTTGTATTCCCAGTTTCACAGATGTTATATTGGGTAATTAAGTTTCCTACCTCCTTTGATTTTATGGAAATAGTTGAATTAAGTTTAAATACAGCATTTTTAGTAATCATTACAACCTGTATATTAATTTTTTTATCCTTTTTAACTAATTATGGAATGCGAGTTTCAGAAAATAAAACTTTATCTATAATAACTAATTTCTCAATTAGTGGATATGCCATTCCTGGGGTCATTTTATCTGTAACAATATTAGCCTCAGCTTCATTCGTAAGTAATCTATTTGGTAATTCTTTTATTAAGTTATTAATTATAGGCACAGTATTCGGAATGGTATGCGCATATTGCATTAGATTTTATGCTCTGGCTATAAATGGTATTAAATCTGGTTATGCAAAATTAAATAGGTCTATCGATGATGTTAGTTATTTAATGGGTTATTCAAAAGTCGGAACATTTATAAAAGTTCATATTCCATTTTTAAAACAAAATCTTGTTATAATATCAATGATGGTATCAATTGATATATTAAAAGAGTTACCAATAACCTTTATCTTAAGGCCATATAACTTTGATACATTTGCTACTAGGGCATATGTATTTGCATCTCAGGATATGCTCGAATTTGCTGCCTCGCCAAGTTTATTTTTGATTTTATTTTCATCGATTTTTATACTAATTTCAAGAAAATTTATTTTAAAAGGTTTTTAAATATAATGAAAAATTATCTTGAGATAAAAAATTTAGATTATTCCATAAATAATGAAAATATTTTAAATGATGTCAATTTAAGTATTAACAAGAAAGGTGATATTATTTGTCTTTTAGGCCCATCAGGAATTGGCAAAACAACTATACTAAGATCTATAGCTGGATTAATAAAACCAACAAATGGAGAAATAAATTTAAATCATAAAATATTAACAAATAGTAAAAAATTTATTGATCCAGAGAACAGAAATATTTCATTAAGTTTTCAAGATAATTCCTTATTTCCTCATTACACTGTTAAAGATAATATTATGTTTGGTATAAAGAGATCATTGTTTTGTTCAAAAAATAAAAATGGTCCTTTAATTTACTCAATGAACGATTTATTAGATTTATTTTTTATAACAGAGCACAAAGACAAATATCCTCATGAATTAAGTGCAGGGCAAGCTCAAAGAGTTAGCTTAGTAAGATCTATAATTCAAAATCCAGATTTATTATTACTTGACGAACCTTTAGCTAATATTGATCAGTACTTAAAAAATAAAATTCAAGATAATCTAAAAAAAATTTTAAAAAAAACTGGTTTAACTACAATTATCGTTACACATGATAAATTTGAAGCTTTTTACTTAGGTGACTACTGTGGTGTTATGTTAAATAAACGAATTGTACAATTTGATAGTCCATACAATCTTCATCATTTACCTAAGAACAAATTAGTTGTTGAATTTTTTGATCGAGGAGTATTAATTCCTGCTAAAGTTAAATCTCAAGATACTCTATTTAATAAAGACTTAGGGGAAATAAAGGGAAATTTTTCTAACATTGATTTTAATGGAAGAGATAAGGTTGACTTACTTATTCAACCCGAAGATCTAATACATGACGATAAAAGTAGTCTTAAATTTGAGATTGTAGATAAAAAATTTAGAGGATCAAGCTTTACATATATTCTTAAAACACCTTCAAATTTGATGTTACCAGTTTTTGTACATTCACATCATGAACATTTTCACCAAGAAAATGAAAAATTTGGGATAAAACAGCCTATTTATATTGATCATTTAGTGTGTTTTTAAATTTGAAAATTTACTTAGCTTTGTGTAAATCTATTTCTGAAGGACAGGTGGGTGAGTGGTTTAAACCAGTCGTTTGCTAAATGACCGTACGGGTAAAACCGTACCGAGGGTTCGAATCCCTCCTTGTCCGCCAAAATTATGAATATAGTTTCAACATTACAGGAATCTTTTAAGTATGCATTTTTTAATTTTAGTAATAGAGTTAGAGAAGGTTTTCCGCCAGTTCTAATACTTACTATAGCCTTTAATTCGTTAAATTATTTAATAAGTAATGAGATAGCTACTAAATTTACAATATTTATTTTTTCATTGATTATAATGTTGATTACTAGTGCAATAGGTATTTGCGTTCATGAGGAAATTATAACAAATAAAAAATTTAATTTTTTAAGAGAATTTTTTACAAAAAAAAATTTAAAATACCTAGTTGGTTTCGTTTTAATATCATTTATCGCTATGTCGCCAATTATCGGTTTTTTTATTTTAAAAGAAAGTACCATCATTAATCAAAATTCTTCAGGTCTATTTATAATTTTATGGATTTTCACAACAATATTTGCACTTAAATTAATTTTTATTTTACCTAAAATAGCTACACAAAATGATTATAAGTTAAATCTTCTTGAAGCAAACAATATTGGAAGCCAATTATTTTTATTAATTTCTATTATTACAGTTATATTTCTACTGCCATCATTTATTTTTTTGTTTTTTCAGGTTACTATACTTAAATCGTTTGCTAGTTTATCAGTATTATTAAAACCATTATTTGACCTTGGTTCATTTTATATATCTTATATGAATTATTTAGTTTTTTTTGCAGCAATATCGTTTTCTTATAAAATGAGCTTAATTAAAAAGTAGTTGATCTATGTTATTTGAAATTTCTTTTTTTTCTAAAACAAATTTATAAACCTGAATATTTTCTATAACTCTCTGAACATAATTTCTAGTTTCTGAAAAGGGTATGAGTTCAATCCAATCTATAGGGTCAATTTTATTTGTTCTAGGATCACCAAACCTTTTGACCCATCTTGTAACACGATGTGGTCCAGCATTATATGCTGCTAAAGCCATATAAATAGATCCATTAAATTCATTGTATAAATTTGTAATATAATAAGATCCCAGTTGGAGATTATAAAAATCATTTTCAGTTAATTTTGCTCTGCTATAACTAAGTCCAACCTTTTTACTTAATAACTTTCCAGTAGCCGGCATTATCTGCATTAAACCTTTTGCTCCTGCAAAGCTATTTGCCTTAGAGTCAAATTCACTTTCTTGTCTAATCAATGCTAAAATAAAAGAGTCGTCCAGAATTTTTAAGTTTTTAACTTTTTTCGGAATTTCAATTATTGGATAATTGAGATCTATTAAATTAACATTTTTATACGAAGACTCCTTTGCGATTTGTATTGCAAAATCAAGCCTTTGTAATTCTTGTGAAAGTTTGCCAGCTAGAGCCTTTTCTTTTATAGTTTTTTCTTCACTTCCTAAAAACCTAAGTATATCTTTTGAATACTCACTACGATCAAGTTCTTCTAAAAGTATAGCTGCCCTTGCAAGTTTTGTTTTTTTGAAACTCTTGTAATCTTCTTCATTTAATTGAAAATCATTTTTTACTTTAAATGTTTTTTTATTTATTTTTGTTGCAGAAATTTGACCGTAAAATGTAGTATTAAACTTTGCTGCTTTAGTATACCAAGATCTAGCTTTTTCTTTTAATCCAAGAGTTTCATAAGAATATCCAAGCCAATAAGCAGCTCTTGACTTACTAATGGGGTAATTAACATTATCAAACATCGTCTTAAAATGTTTGACAGATGTCTCAGGATTTTTCAAAAATCTGAGAGATAACCAACCAGCATGCCATTCAGCTTCGGCTAAAAGGGAACTATCTTCGACACCATGATTTATAAATAGTTTATAAGCTTCATTGAATTGCTTTTTATTAATCATTCTTCTAGCAATTATAAATTTTTCTTTAAACCACAAATCTGGTTTTACTAGTATATCTGTATCATTTGGAAGTGTATTTATTATTTCTAGTGCAGAAAGATGCCTTCCTCTTTTTCTTCTCCATTTTGCTCTATCGTATTTTAGTCCAATATCATCAATAAATTTTTCTGGTACTTTTGCAATTGCTGCATCAACACCATAAGATCTTGTCATTAAAGCAAAACGAGCAAAATACAATTCTTTGTATCCAGCCGGTAAATATTTAACAGTTCTTTTTAATTCCCAATAATCCTGTTCCCATGCTAAATATTTAGCTCTTTCTATGTAGTTTTTAGAACTAAGAATATACTTATATTTTTTGTTAAGATATCTTAAATCATCTCTACTTAACTTTGCAGTTCTAAATCCATCTACAATTAATTTTTCCCCTTTTGATTTTTCACCCTTTATAAGGAATGCTTCACCTAATTTTAATTTTCCAAAACCGCTAAAGGGATCTTGATTTTTAAAAAAATCGATTACATCTCCGGGCTTTACTTTTTTAAAATCTATTTTATGTTCAGCTAAATATCTTAAACGATTTATTCTTGGCCATTCTTTGTTAAAATTTATAAAATTTACATAATCATAAAAACTCGCTTTATTTGTTCTCTCTTTTAAATACATCCATTGTACTAATAACTTTAAATCTTTATTTTTTGATTTTTTTACTAACTTGTTAGCAGTATCCCATCTTTTTCTTTTTATATTATTAAATACTCTTTGTGCAACTAAGAAATCTTTGTCAGACAAAATCACAGATTTTTTAGATATCAGTCCCAGGTCATCAGGTTTTTTTAAAGGTATAATTATATTATTTTCTGTAATTATTAATTCTTTTTTTTTTTCTGTAGTTTTATTTTTAATTTTTTTATTAATATTAACTTTTGGCTTAGGTTTTTCTTTTATTTTAATTTTTTCTTGAACAAGCTCTTTATTAAGTTCTTTTATTTTTTGATTAAAATCTTGATTAATTTCTTTTTTATTTTTTTCCGTATTTTTAATAGTATTATCAGTATATTCTTGAGGTTTTGGCTTTGGAGGTATTATTTTTGAATAAATATTGTTTGTATTAAAAAGTATTATTAAAAAACACAGAAAAATTAGTATTTTTTTCATAGATATTTAATTTCTTATAAATTAAATGATGATAAAGTTAAGCTTAAAATTTATGTTTAAAGGATCAATTACAGCATTAGTTTCCCCATTTAATAATGGAAAATTAGATATTGAAGCCTATGAAAAGCACATAGATTTTCAAATTCAAGGTGGTTCAAATGGTATAGTGCCTTGTGGCACTACAGGTGAGTCGCCAACTTTATCTCATGATGAACATCAATTATTAATTGAAAGAGCAGTCAAAATATCAAGTGGTAGAATACCAGTTATAGCAGGAACCGGATCAAACTCGACAGAGGAAGCAGTGATGCTCACTAAGTATGCCGAGAAATCAAAAGTTGATGCTGTTTTGGTAGTGACACCTTATTATAATAAACCTACCCAAGAAGGACTTTATCAGCATTATAAAAAAATAAATGATAATTGCGGTATACCGATTATTATTTATAATATTCCTGGTCGATCTGTTGTTGATATGACAGTTGATACAATGGCCAGATGTTATGAATTAAAAAACATAATTGGTGTTAAAGATGCAACAGGTGATTTAGAACGTGTTGATCAACAAAAATTAAAAATGGGCAGAGAATTTTTATTGCTCTCAGGAAATGATGAAAATACATACGAGTTCAATAAAAGAGGGGGGTCTGGTTGTATTTCAGTTTCTGCGAATGTGGTACCAAATTTATGTTCAGAATTCCATAACTATTGTAATAATAATAATTTTGACAAAGCAAAAATACTTTTTGAGAAATTATTACCACTTCACGATGTTTTGTTTGTAGAAAGCAATCCTGTACCTACAAAATATTCGCTTAATCTTATTGGAAAAATGAGTGATGAAGTAAGACTTCCTTTAGTACGTGCTTCTGCAAAATCTAAAGAAAAAATCAAAGCTGTATTGAAAAATCTTTCATTACTTTAATGAGTAAAAATGAAAAAAATAATACAAATATAGTTTGTCAAAATAGGAAGGCATCTTTTAATTTTTTTTTTCAAAATATATATGAAGCTGGAATAGAGCTATTAGGGCCAGAAGTTAAATCATTGAGATCTGGTAAGGGAAACATAAGTGAGTCTTATGCTCTTGATAATAAGGGTGAGATATATTTATATAATTCATACATTCCAACTTATAAAGAAAGTAGTTATAATAATCATGAACCAAGAAGGTTGAGAAAATTGCTTTTAAAAAAAAAAGAAATTTCAAAATTAATTGGAAATATTAATCGTGAGGGATTTTCAGTCGTTCCTACAAAAATCTATTTTAATAGAAAAGGTATTGCTAAAGTTCAAATAATTGTTGGAAAAGGAAAAAAACAACATGATAAAAGACATACTAAAAAAACTAGAGACTGGAATAGAGAAAAGTCTAGAGTTTTTAGAAAAAATTAAATAAATTGATTATATTATCTTTTGGGTCAAACCTTAATTCAAAATTTGGAGATAGAAAAAAAACTATAGAATTTGCATATAGAGAACTTATAAATAATAATGTTCGTATAATTAAGAGGTCTAAATTTTATAAAACAATATCATATCCTAACAAAAATAGTCCAAAATTTATAAATTCCGCAGCTTGTGTTAAAACGTTACTAGATGAGCATAAATTACTTTCATTATTATTAAAAATTGAAAAAAAAGCAGGAAGAGTTAGAAGTACAAAAAACGCACCTAGAACACTTGATATAGATATAATTTTTTTTAATAATAAAATAATTAATATAAAAAAAAATAATATAAATATAACAATTCCACATAAAAATTATTCCAAGAGAGAATTTGTAGTTGTGCCTATATTCGAAATAGCACCAAATTTCCGTGATCCAGAGACTAAAATTAAGATTTTAGAATTAAAAAATAAACTTAAACAGTCACAGATAGATAGTATTAGAAAACTGTGAAAAATTTGATATAAATAATTTTATGCTAAATGAAAATCAACTAATTGATAAAATAAAATCATATAATGATTTTGTGGATATAAATAAACTTAAAACAGCTTATAAATTTGCTCATAATGCACATATAAAACAAAAAAGATATTCAGGCGACCCTTACATTAGTCATCCAATAGCTGTAGCAAATATTTTAGCAGAATTAAAACTTGATGGGCCTACCATAACAACAGCATTATTACACGACACAATAGAGGATACAGAAACAACCTTTGAGGATGTGAAAAGTCGTTTTGGTGAAGAAATAGCCGGATTAGTTGATGGTGTTACAAAAATTTCTAAACTAGAAATGCAAAACAAGTCTTTAACAATTGCTGATAACTTTAGAAAACTCATTTTAGCAACATCGAAAGATATTAGGGTTTTATTAGTCAAATTAGCTGATCGATTACATAATATGAGAACTATTAATTCAATTAAAGAAATTGAAAAACGAAAAAGAATTGCAAAAGAAACCATGGAGATTTACGCACCTCTGGCCCAAAGAATGGGGATTTTAAGAGTAAGAGATGAATTAGAGGATCTTTCATTTAAAATTCTAAATGAGGAAGCTAGAAACATGATAGTAAATAGAATAAAAGAGATTAATCCAAACACAATAAAAACCTTTAAAGAAATTTCATATGAAATTGAAAAATTATTATTAAAATCAAAAATCAAAGCCCAGGTTACTGGAAGAGAAAAAACTCCCTTTTCAATTTGGAGAAAAATTAATGAAAAACGAATTTCATTAGAAAAAATAACTGATCTTATAGGATTTAGAATTATAGCAGATAGTGTTGATGACTGTTACAAATCACTAGGAATTTTCCACCAAGTATGGAAAGCAGTCCCAGGTAGATTTAAAGATTATATTTCTACGCCAAAATCAAATAGTTATCAGTCATTACATACAACAGTCATTGGTCCAAAAAATCAAAAGATTGAAATACAAATCAGAACCACCTTTATGCATGATTTTGCTGAAAGAGGTATTGCTGCTCACTGGGTTTATAAAACAAATGAAAAAGTAAATACAAAAACTAATTATTCATGGTTAAGTGATCTAGTTGAATTGCTTGAGTCTGGTGAAAATCCAGAACATTATTATGAATATACAAAGCTACAACTCTATGACGATCAAGTGTTTTGTTTTACTCCTAAAGGAGCTGTTATAAGGTTACCAAAAGAGGCTTCACCAGTAGATTTTGCATATGCTGTTCATACTGAAATTGGTGATAGTTGTATAGGGTGTAGAATTAACGGTAAAGAGTCACCTCTCGAAGCCAGATTAATGAATGGAGATAGTGTCGAAATAGTTAGATCAAAAAAAATATCTCCTTCATATCATTGGTTATCATATGCTAAGACAGGTAAGGCAAGAGCTGCAATTAGGAGATATTGGCAGGACAAGTTACCGGCTAATAAAGATAAAAAAATTCATAAATCAAGTATTTGGGTTTTGTTGAGTCATAAAGCAGGCACATTAGGGGAAGTTGCTACTTTAATAGGAAAACATAATTGTAATATTTTTAATCTTGAGCTAGTTGATAAAAAAGAAGATTATCTTAGTTTTATATTTGATGTTGAAATAAAATTATTAAAGGATTTTACAAATCTTATTTCAGATTTAAAGATAAGATCAATTAATTTTAAAATTATAAGAAATAGAAAAGCAGATGATTTCAGAACTTGATATTATAAAGATCTTAAGAGAAACGAATGCATTAATGAAAGGTCACTTTATTTTATCATCAGGTCTTCACAGCGCTGAATATCTACAGTGCTCTAAACTAACAATGTATCCAAAAAAACTTGAGGCTCTCAGTCAAGTTCTTGCCAAAAAAATTCTTGATAAATATAATGATTTTGATCTAGTGGCATCACCGGCAATAGGAGGAATTATTGTAGGATACGAGGTATCAAGAGCATTAAATAAACCTAATATTTTTGTAGAGAGAGTTAATCAGATTTTTGAATTAAGACGGGGGTTTTCAGTAAAAAATAAAAAAATTTTAGTTGTGGAAGATGTAATAACAACTGGAAAATCTAGTCTTGAATGCGCAGCATGTTTGATAGATGAAGGCGCAGAAGTTATAGGATACTCATCTTTAATAGACCGTTCTGATGGAAGATCGTTAATTAAAAATGATATTCTATCATTAATAAAGTTTGATATACCTTGTTATGATCCTGAAAATATCCCTGAAGAGCTAAAAAAAATTGATCCAATTAAACCAGGAAGTAGAAAAACTATCTAATTTTCAGAATGATTAAACTTGGTGTTAATATAGATCATATAGCGACAATTCGAAATGCTAGAGGAGAGGGTCATCCAGATATAATTAAAGCAGCTAAGTATGTAATTGCTTCTGGAGCTGATATCATTACTATTCATAGACGAGAAGATGATAGGCATATTAACAAAAAAGATGTGATAAAATTAAAAAAAAAAATTTTTAAACCAATAAATTTAGAAATGGCAGCAAATTTTGATATGTTAAAATTTGCTTTAAAAATAAAACCAAAATATGTCTGTATTGTTCCTGAAAAAAGAAAGGAAATTACTACAGAGGGTGGATTAAATTTAAAAAATAAACATCTTAAAAATATTGTTAAAAAACTTCAATTAGCAAATATTGATGTTTCACTTTTTATTGACCCAACTATTGATAATATAAAAAAAGCTATTGTATTGGGAGCTAATTCTATTGAAATCCATACAGGAAAATTTGCTCGATTAATTAGATTGAAGAACAAAAAATTATACAAAAAAGAATTTATTAGAATAAAAAAATGCAGCATTTTTGCAAATGAAAACAAATTAAATGTTAAATTTGGACATGGTTTGGATTACGAGTCCGCAAAATATCTTTGTAAAATTAAAGAGGTGTGTGAATTTAATATTGGACATTTTATTATTGCAGAGTCTGTTTTTTTTGGACTTAGAAAAGTAATTAAAAAATTTAAAAAAATAATCAAATAACTTTATTTTAAATCATAAAAAGTATTGTTTTGACAAATGGATTTATAATTCCTTTTATCTGATTTAATTTTTTTATTTGAGTAAGGTTTAGCCAGATAAAATTTTTGTTAGTAATTTTTTTATAATCTTTTTGTTCTAACAAAATAATTAAGTTTTTGTTTGGTTTTCTCCAAAATCTTGCTCCTTCTTCATAATGTATGGTCTCGCCAATAATATTTTTTTTTTTTGCATTTAAAATTATATTTGTAAGATCAGTTTTTTTACCACCATGTGCTAGATTAATATTTGATTGAGTAGCAGAAAATGAAGGACAAAGTTTTATATTTTTATCACCAGGCTCTTTCCTTGCAAATAGAAGGAATTCTATTATGCCATTGCTTCTTTTTTTTGTTAATATTGCTAAAACACCACCATGTTTTTGATTTAATATCGGTTGATCCCAATTTTTAACCTCTCTTTCAACAGCACTATTAATTTTTACGCCTTCTATTGAAAAAAATTGAGTAGACTTATGGTAAATATTTCCATTTCGTTTAACGTTCCAATCATTTAATTTATTAATCGGAACCTTTTTTGATCTCATTTTATTTAATTTATTTTTTTTTTCAAGCCATTCTAAAATTTGTTTAATATCTTGTTTTTCTTTTTTTGAACTTATAATTATTTGGTTTCTAAATTTTTCTAATTTATTCATTTTTTTTATAATTTATGGTTTCACGAACCGTATATTGTGGTTTTTTATTTAAATTTAAATAAGATTTACCGACGTATTCTCCAATTATTCCTAACGCGATTAATTGTATACCTGCAAAAAATATTACTAAAATTGCTAAAGAAGGCCATCCAGCTGGTATTTCAGGATTTGATAATTTAATAAAAATAATAGTAATAATTAAAACAATGCTAACCAAAGTCATTAGAAAACCAAATATTGTGACAAGTCTTAAAGGTACAACTGAAAAATTTGTAACTACCTTTAACCAGAGTGAAATTAATTTTTTATAACTATAATTACTTTTTCCATGTTCACGCTCACTATGCTCAATGTCAATTATTCCTAATTTATTTGTTATATTCAAAATTAATCCATCTATATAAACAAATGGTCCATCGTATTTTATGAGTTCCATTGCTATTTTTTTCGAAAAACATTTATATGACGAAAGATATATATGTTTTGGTTTTTTTAACAAAATATTTAATATTTTATGATTCATAAAACTAAAAAATTTTTTAAGGATTCCGTATTTTTTATTTACATAATTTGTATAACAAACGTCGTAACCTTTATCAATTTCGTCTAAAAGTGAGGAAATATAATTTGGAGAATGCTGATAATCATCGTCCATAGTAATAATAAAATCTCCTTTGCATAATTTTAAGCCAGCCATTACGGCATTATGTTGTCCAGAATTTTTTGTTAAATTTATTCCGACAACAAAATTATACATTTTACAAATATTTGTTATTTCATTCCAACTTTTGTCGTCACTAGAATCATTTACCAGTATTATTTCGAAATTTTTAATTTTATTAATTTTTTTAATTTGTTCTGATATATCTTTCACTAAATTGTTTATAATTTTTTCACTATTATAAACTGGTATAATTACAGAAAGCATCATGATTTTTTAAAATATTCTCTCATCTTTGCATCAAATAATATTTTTTCATAGTATATTTTTAATTTATTTGATTTTAAATTAATTAAAATATCTTTTATATAGTTAAAAATACAATCATCTTTTTTAATTTTGTAAAAATAAAATTTATCTTTATATTTAATTTTTAATTGAATATTTATTTTTGGCGGAATGGCGAATGCACGGTCATCAAGATAAATTATTTTATTTTTAGTATAAAATATTATTTGATTTATGTATTCACTACCAACTCCAAAATTTCCAAAATAAGATAAATTAGCGCTCTTGCATAAAATATTAAAATTTCTAATAAGATTCGTTTTTTTGAAACGTTCTTTTTCAATGTATATTTTTTTGACTTTTCTTTTCATATAAATTCTAATAATTGCAGCGGCATAAGGCGACATATCAGCTAAACAATCACCCTCTATTTTTTTTAATATTTTAATATTTTTATGACGCGGAATATTAAAATTTGACTGAATATGAATTAATTTGTTTTTATTAGTAATAAGCTTATTTATATAATTAAATATTCTGTGATTATCAAATAAAGTTGCTTCTGCTAGTAACAATTTTTTTTTTTTAGCTAAATTAACCAAGTATTTAGTTTTTATAAAATTATTTGTTATTGGTTTGTCAACTATTACATGGCAATTATTTTGTAAACTTAAAAGCGCATATTTAAAATGCATATTATTGACCAAAGAAATATAAACTAAATATGGTTTTTTTTTTATAGCCTCAATGTAGTTGTTTTCTGTAATTAACAAATTAGTATTTATTTTAGAACTCTTTGAACAAATAGATATTTGTAAATTTTTAAATTTTTTAACAGCAGGCAATACTCTTCTTTGTAGAAATGAAGAATATCCTAAAAATAATATTTTCTTTTTATTCATGGTTTGTTTATACATCTAGTTAGTAAAAATATGAATTTTAAATTTGGAAATTTAACTTTAATTTGTTTTTCCTTATTATTTATATTTTCGTCTGGTGCCCTACCTTTATTTGAAGGTAATCATTCTCATCTTTTAAGGTCTATTGCGTATTTTGAAGGTTCAAAACTTAGTAACGATTGGCTTGCAAATCAAACAGATCCTATCCCAGTATTTACGTTTATTAATAGCTTTTTAATTAAGACCTTTTCTCCAAAAATTACTTATTTATTTCATGCAATTTTAGGATTAATTTTAATTAATTCCTGTTTCTTTATCTGTAAAAATTTCTTGAATAAAAAAAATTCGATTACGATTTTGGCAATTTGGTTTTTTATTTTTTTTATTATATTTCATGAAAAAACTTTTTTTTCAGGTGTAGCTGGACAATCAGTTTATAATAAAACCTATCAACCATCAACTTTTGGAGTTTTGTTAATATTAAGCTTATGTTTATTTATTTATGATAAAATCATAATATCAATTATTATCGCATCTCTGTCAGCAATAATACATCCTACCTATTTAATACAGTCTATCTTTTTAATTTCAGGATACTGCATATATCTTTTGTATATTAAAAATTATAAAAATTTACTGATTGCAATACTTGTTGCATTAATACTTTTAACACCTCTACTATTATATTTAATACTAAATTTTATATCTTTGGATCCAAATATATCAAAATTAGGCCAAGATATAATGGCCGAACAAAGAATACCACATCATGCTAAAATTACCTATTGGTTTAGTTATAAGGATATTCAAAGTTTAATAATAATAATTTTAGCATTATTTTTAATTCATAAAGAAAAAAATATATTTATTCCTCTAACAGTAGTATGTGCTTTATCTTTAATTTTTACTTTAATCCACTACTTAACAGATAGTAATTTTTTTGGTTTATTATTCCCATGGCGCTCTAGTGTATATCTAAATCCAATCTCAATTTTGATAATATTAAGTATCATCTTAAATAAATTAGTCCAAAAATATTCAATAATTATTGAAAATTACTCTAAAGTTGTATTTTCAATTTGTTCATTATTAATATTGGCTTTAACTATTCCAGGGGTAAAGGAAATTTATTCATTGAATGAGCTAAAAAATAAGAAGTTTTCTTTAGCCTTAATGCTTTCTAAAGAAAAATATATACATAGGTTGCTAATACCTATCAACCAAAATCATATGAGAATGAACTCAGGAATACCAATCTTTGTCGATTGGAAATCTACACCTTACAAAAACGAAGAAATAATTAATTGGTATGAAAGAATTAAATTAGCAAATAATTTTTATTTATCTTCAACTTTTAAAGAGAGATATAATATTTTTAATCAAATCACAAAATTAGAAAACATTTCTCACTTTGTTGTAAAAAAACAAAATCAAAATCTTTTTATTAATTGTAAAAAAATACTAGAGCACAAAGACCTAATTTTATATAGTTCTGATCCCTGCATGATTAATTAAATTATTTTTTTTAGATATCTTGAGTAATCACAATTACCATAAAATTTTATTGCATTTATAATTTGACTTTTGTTAATCCATTTATTATTAAATGCTATTTCTTCTAAGCAAGCTATTTTAAATCCTTGTCTTTTTTCGACATTAAAAATAAAATTAGATGCATTAGTAAAATTTTCAAAAGTACCTGCATCTAACCATGCTGTACCTCTTCCAAACTCTTGTATTTTGAGTTTTTTTTTCTTGAGATATACCTTTAACAAATCTATAATTTCTGTTTCATTTCTTTTGGATGGTCTAAGTGACTTTGTGTAACTTATAGATTTGTTATTTAATATATACAAACCTGTTATAGCACTATTAGATTTAGTTTTAATTGGTTTTTCTCTTAGTTTTATTTTTTTTTTACTTTTTTCAACTATGCCAAATTGTTTAGGTTCAAGAACTGGATGAGTAAAAATTGTTGCACCAGAATTATTTTTTAAAGCAGATAAAATTTTCAAAGGCAATCTATCTCCATAAAAAAAATTATCTCCAAGAATTAATAAAATATTTGATTTACCTATGAATTTTTTTCCAACTGCTAGTGCATCTGGTATACCTGTTGGTTTATTTTGGATTTTATAAGTTATATTTACCCCAAATCTTGATCCATTGCCCAGAAGATTTCTAAATATATTTAGATCATTTGGATTTACTATTATTAATATATCCTTTATTTTTGTTAACATTAGAATTGATAATGCGTAGTAAATTAATGGCTTATCGTGTAGTGGAAGAAAATGCTTATTTATAGCTTTGGTTAATGGACTTAAACGAGAGCCATAACCTCCAGATAATATAATACCTTTATAGTTCAAATTTTACCTAATCTTTTATAATTATAATTGTTCTCTGCATTTTTAATCCATAATTTGTTATTTTCATACCATCTAAGAGTTCTCAATAATCCTTTATCTATATTTGTTTTACATTTCCAATTTAATTCCTTTTGAAATTTTTGAGAACAAATAGCATATCTCAAATCATGCCCGGGTCTATCTGTGACATGCGTGATTAAGTTTTTATTTGAATTCATTAATTTAATAATTTTATTTATTATTTCTTTGTTTTTAAATCTTATTGATGATCCCAAATTGTAAATTTTACCTGGTGAAAAATTTTTTAAAAATTTTTCTATAGCATTACAGCTATCTTCTACAAAAATCCACTCCCTAATATGATTTCCATTACCATATATAGGTACTTTTTGTTTTTTTTTTAATTTATTTATTGCTAATGGAATAAACTTTTCAATATATTGATATGGCCCATAATTATTACATAATCTTATAATTGAAAGCTTTAATTTAAAAGTTTTAATAAATGAAAGTGCAATTAGATCGCAACTTGCTTTGGAAGATGAATACGGAGAACTAGGGTTGATATTATCGGTTTCTCGAAAAGTGCCTTTTTTTTTACTTCCATAAACTTCATCGGTAGAAATATGTAAAATTGATATTTTTTTTTTTATTTTTTTATTTATTTGATTAACAACAAAAAATAATGACATAGTTGAATTAATATTATTGATAATAAAATTACATGGCTCATCTATAGATCTATCGACATGACTTTCTGCTGCTAAGTTTATAATGAATTGTGGATTAAACTCGATTATAATTTTTTTTAGATTTTTTTTATCTTCTAGGTTTAATTTTTTAAATTCATAATTATTTTTTTTTTTGATAATCTTGAATTTTTCAGGTGTAGATGAATAATTTATTTTATCAATATTTAAAACATTATAATTTTTACTGACCAAGTAATTAACTAAATTTGTACCAATAAATCCTGAACCACCAGTAATTAAGACTTTATTCATTTTAATATAATATATTGATTATCTATTTTAAATCTATAATAGATTAATCGCTAAACAAAATAGATATGAATAATTTTTTTGATAAATTGAGAATTATGGATGGAGGCACTGGTCAGCAACTCATAAATAAGGGGTTAGAACCTGAGGGAAATTTATGGTCCGCTACGGCCTTGCTTTATGAAAAGTATAATAGATTAATTTTTGATACCCACTTAGAATTTATTGATGCAGGTGCAGAAGTAATTTTAACTAACACTTTTGGCGCAAGAAAAAGAAGATTATTAGAAAATAATTTAATTGATAAATACAAGTCCATGAATGAGTTGGCTTGTGAGATCGCGAAAAAAGCTGTTTTAAAAAGCAATAAAAAAGTTTTAATAGCTGGAAGTTTGCCTCCACAGAATTTTACTTACCAAGCAGATTTAGGTGATGATTTAAGTTTTATAAGCAATGCATTTATGGAGCAGGCTAGTTTTTTATATAAAAATATCGATTTTTTTTATTTGGATGTTATGTGCAGCAAACTTGAATGTGAAATTGCAATTAATTCAATAAAAAAATTTGATAAAGAATTTGTAATTGGTCTGCATATAAAAGAAAAAGGATTGCTTCCATCCGGTGAGAATTTTTTTGATGTTGCAAAAGAATTAGTTAATTATAATCCTATGGCAATAACAGCTAGTTGTATTTCAGACATTGATTATGAATTTATCGAAAAAGATATATCGAAATTGCCATTGCCTTACGGTTTCAAATTTAATGCGTTTGAGCAAATACCTGAAGGTTGGAAACCTGATGGAAATAATACCTCTTTATTGGGCAGAAGGAAGGAAATGACTCCTGATAAATTCCTTGAAGTTTGTACAAAGTACTCATCCTTGGGTGCTAAACTTGTCGGTGGATGTTGCGAAATAACTCCAAAACATATATCAAAATTGAAAATATTAAAAAATAATATTTAAAAAGAGTACATATGCCCTCGTGGTGGAATTGGTAGACACAAAGGACTTAAAATCCTTGCCCTTCGGGGAGTGCCGGTTCGAGTCCGGCCGAGGGCACCACATTATTTCCAAGTTCTTTGAGGCGCTAAATACTCTTGTTCAATATGTGTCGAATATGATGGAATAGGAGTAATTAAAGTCCTTCCTTTTTTTGATAACTGTTCAAAGAGTCTTTTGTCTCTTGGTATACTTCTCTTTAATAATTTTTGAAAAATTCCAAAATCAAGATTTAAAATGTTTTTTTTTACAGCAAAAGTCATAGTTGTACTATGAGTTGTTTTCCAATGACAATTTTTGCTTAATAAAACTTTTGATGTTTCATTATTGTATAATTGATCTTTAATTATAATATTATTTTTTTTTAAATAATATTTATCAGGGTGATCATATAAGCTTATGTAATCTGCATTTAAATCAAACCCTTCTAACATTATTAATTTAGAATTTTTTATATGAATATAATCATTTTCTAAAAAATAAATTATTTCATTTTCTTTAATTTTTTTAAAATTTTGATTTATTTTTAAATCCAAACATAGCTGCAAAGCATGCATTAACGCATTAGAGTTATTTTTTTCATTTATTGAAATTATGCAATTTTTATTAATAATATTTTCATATTTCTTTTTTGTTTTTAGTGAGACATTATCTAATATAACGTTCCATGTACAATTTGGAAAATTTTTTAACGCATTTTTTAAACAATATATCGGGTTTCGATTAAGTTTTTTTTTGTTCGTAATATGTTCAGATGTTCTAAAAATAATACGCATTAATTCTCACAAAAAAAAATTAAACATCTAAATTTAAATTTTTACCTGCATTTTCTGAAATAAATTTTAACCTTAATTCAGGATTTTTTCCCATTAAATTATTAATTAATTTAGCAGTTTTGGTAATTCTACTTTTTGCTTTAGGTAGCGAAACTTTAATTAATTTTCTAGTATCTTTATTCATTGTTGTTTCTTTAAGTTGTGAGGGCATCATTTCACCCAATCCTTTAAATCTGCTAATTTCACAATTACCCTTACTTTTTTTTAAAAAGAGTGTTTTGCCCTTTTCGTCGATTATATAATGGGTCTCCTTATTCGAAGTAATTTTATATAGTGGTGGCACAGCTAAGTATAATCTTCCGTTTTTTATTAAGTTTGGTATTTCTGAAAAAAAAAATGTAAGTAGTAGTGTTGAAATATGATCTCCATCAACATCTGCATCAGTCATAATAATCACTTTTTCATATCTAAGCTCTTTATCGTTATATTTTTTCCCTCTCTGACAACCGAGAGCTTGTAGTAGATTACTAATTTCAGTATTGGCTAAGATTTTAGACGTATTAGAATTTTTAACATTAATAATCTTACCTCGTAATGGCAAGATTGCTTGCGAGTATCTATCTCTTGCTTGTTTTGCTGATCCACCAGCGGAGTCTCCTTCTACTATAAATAATTCAGTTCCTTCAATTTTATCACTTACACAGTCCGCTAATTTACCAGGCAATCTTATTTTTCTTACTGCAGATTGTCTCTCAATATTAAGATTAAAATTATTAAGGTTTCTTTCTCTAATAATCTCTTCAATAAACTCTACAATATCTTTTGTGCTTTTTTGATTTCTATTAAACCATTCTTCAAAAAAATTTTGAGTTAATTTTTCGCAAAACTTATGAGCAAAAGCTGATGCAAGCCTATGTTTTGTCTGTCCTTCAAACTCAGGGTTTTGTATAAAAATTGAAAGTATAAAGGAACAATTTTGAAAAATATCATCAGATGATGCTTTTGATACTAGTTTGTTATTTTTTTTTAATGCAAATTTTCTCAAAGCTTTAATTAGTCCAGTCTTAAATCCGATCTCATGAGTACCACCATTCATATTATATACAGTATTGCAAAAAGATTTTTTGATTGGTAAGGAATTTTTATGCCACTGAACTGAAAATTCAATTTTTCCTTGGTTATCTTCACTTGTAATTGAAGTTGATGCTATTTTTTTATTAATTATAAATTTTTGGCTTATTTCATTTTCTAAAAAACTTTCTAATCCATTTTGAAAACATAATATTTCTTTTTTTGGTATATTGCTTTTTCTATTTATTAATTTTTTGTTACATTCCCAAATAATTTTAACGCCTTTAAATAAAAAAGCTTTGTTTTTAATCATCTCATAAATTTTAATAGCATCAAATGAGAGTTCTTTACCAAATATTTCAACATCTGGAGTAAAAGTTATGCTAGTACCTGACTTTTTTTTACTTTTAGAAATTTTTTTTAAGTTATTTATTGCTTTACCTTTTGAATATTTTTGCAAATATATATTTTTATTTTTAATTATTTCTACATTAAGTTTAGAACTTAAAGCATTAACCACTGATAAACCAACACCATGAAGTCCTGCTGATGTATTATAAGCACCATTTTTAAATTTTCCACCCGCATGTAAGCTTGTCATGACGATCTCCAGCGCTGACTTCTTTTTTTTGGGGTGTTTTTCTATTGGAATACCTCTACCATCATCACTAATATAAATTGTATTTTTGTTGATTAATTTAACAATGATCTCTTTTGAGTGTCCAGCAACTACTTCATCCATGCTGTTGTCTATAATTTCTGAAACAAGATGATGATACGCTGTACTATCTGTGCCACCGATATACATCGCAGGTCTTTTTCTAACACCTGTTAGTCCTTCTAAGATTTCGATATCTTTGGCTGAGTAGTTTTTTTGTAATGCCATTAAATAATATTAATGGAATTCTTCGAATAATAAAACTTTAATTAACAGCTATAATACATTTGAAACTCAATAGGATGAGGTGTATGCTCAAAATTTTGGACTTCTTCCATTTTTAATCCTATATATGCATCAATTTGATCATCAGTGAAAACTCCGCCTTGTGTTAAAAAAGCTCTGTCTTTATCTAAAGATTCTAAAGCTTCTCTTAGAGATCCACAAACAGTGGGTATTCCACTTAATTCGTTATCAGATAAAGCATATAAATCTTTATCCAGCGCCTCTCCAGGATTAATTTTATTTTTAATACCATCTAATCCCGCCATTAACATAGCCGAAAAGGTTAAATAAGGGTTACCCGCTGCATCTGGGAATCTCACTTCAACTCTTTTGCCTTTCTCACTACTACTAAATGGTATTCTACAACTTGCTGATCTGTTTCTCTGAGAATAAACTAAAAGAACAGGAGCTTCAAAACCAGGAATTAATCTTTTATAACTATTTGTAGTAGCGTTAGAAAATGCATTTATTGCTCTAGCATGTTTGATTATTCCACCTATATAATGCAGACATTGTTCAGATAAACCTGCATATTTTTTTCCTGCAAATAAGGGTTTGCCGTCTTTCCATATTGATTGATGTGTGTGCATTCCAGATCCATTATCACCTTTAACAGGCTTAGGCATGAAAGTTGCTGTTTTACCGAATGATTGAGCCACGTTTTGAACTGCATATTTGTAAATTTGCATACCATCACCTTGGTAAGTCAATGTATTAAATAGCGTACCAAGTTCATGTTGACTTGGTGCAACTTCATGGTGATGTTTCTCAACTTTAACCCCCATATCTTTCATAGCCTTCAAACATTCAGATCTTAAATCTTGTGAGCTGTCTACCGGAGGAACTGGAAAGTATCCTCCTTTAACACCTGGCCTATGACCCAAGTTTCCATTTTGATAATTTTTTCCAGTGTTGTAAGGTCCCTCGATACTATCTATTTCAAATCCAGTTTTGTTCATATCATTATTGTATTTAACATCGTCAAATACAAAAAATTCTGGTTCAGGACCAAAATAAGCTGTATCCCCGACGCCTGATTTTTTTAAATATTCTTCTGCTTTTTTCGCTGTAGATCGCGGATCTCTTTCATAATAATTTTTCGATATAGGGTCCATAATATCGCAAAACAAGCATAAAGTGTTATGCGAGAAAAATGGGTCCACGTAAGACTTGGTTAGATCCGGTTTTAAAATCATATCCGACTCGTTTATAGCTTTCCATCCCGCAATTGATGATCCATCAAAAAACACCCCATTATTTAGCATGTCCTCATCTACAGTAGAAAGATCTTGAGTTAAATGCTGAAGCTTTCCTCGTGGATCAGTAAATCTTAGGTCCACATATTCTATCTCTTTGTCTTTAATAACTTTTAAAATATCTTTTGCACTCATTTTTTACTCCGTAATACGATTGTTTATAAAGTCTTTTAATGATACTACAAATAAATACATCACTGTTTTTTGTTATGACAGATATGCATATTTTTCAAACTCAACTTGAGATTGAAATTTTTAATTAATTTTATGAAACTTTCAATAATTATTCCAGTATTTAATGAGAAAAATACTATATCAAAAATTTTGGATAGAGTTAAATCAATAAATTTAAACCAGATTATCAGTAAAGAAATTATTATAGTTGATGACTGCTCAACCGATGGAACAAAAGAATTTCTAAAAGAGTTGGAAATCAAAGAAAACAAAAATATCAAAATTGATTTTAGTAATAATAATGAAGGAAAGGGAGCATCTATAAGAAAAGGTTTGCAAAAAGTTTCTGGGGACATAGTTTTAATACAAGATGCTGATTTAGAATACGACCCAAATGATTATAATAAATTATTGCATCCTATAATTAACAATGAAGCTGATGTAGTTTATGGTTCGAGATTTGCTGGTGCTGGCTCTACAAGAGTGCTTTTTTTTTGGCACAGAATAGCTAATGGTTTATTAACATTATTATCTAATATGAAATCTAATTTAAACCTTACGGACATGGAGTGTGGGTATAAAGCCTTTAAAACTTCTGTCATTAAATCAATTAATTTAAGAGAAAATAGATTTGGTTTTGAACCAGAGGTAACTATTAAGTTAGCTAAAAAAGGATTTATTTTTTATGAAGTTGGGATTTCTTACCATGGCAGAAACTATGACCAGGGAAAAAAAATTGGGATCAAAGATGCATTTTCTGCATTGTATTGTATTTTAAGATATTAACATCAACTAAGAGTTGTATTCATTAATATTTTTTTTAGCTTGTAAAATTAAAAATCAAAAATGTCTTTTATAAATTATATCTTAATTTATAATGTTCACACTTTAATAATTATTAAATAAAGGGGAACAAATGAAAAAAGCAATAAAGCTAATTTGCGGTTTGTCACTGTTTGCGTTTTTATTAACGTCATGCGGAGGAGATAGCGCAAAAAATAATACCCTGGAGGCAACTAAGAAACAAGGATTTGTTAAATGTGGTGTGTCTCAAGGTTTACCTGGATTTTCAAATGCTGATGAAGCTGGAAAATGGACAGGTATAGATGTGGATGTATGCAGGGCTGTAGCTGCTGCAGTATTAGGCGACTCAAGCAAGGTTAAATATACTCCACTAAGTGCTAAAGAAAGATTTACTGCATTACAAGCTGGTGACATTGATGTTTTATCTAGAAACACCACTTGGACTTTAGAAAGAGATGCAGGAATTGGTTTAACATTCGTTGGTGTTAACTTTTATGATGGTCAAGGATTTATGGTTAGAAAAAGTTCTGGCATCACTTCAGTGAATGGGCTTAACAACACAAAAGTTTGCACAAACACTGGAACAACAACAGAGTTAAATATGAGAGACTTTTTTAAATCAAAAGGTTTCAATTATGAACCTGTAGTTTTTGAAAAAGCCGACGAAGTTGTCGCTGCTTACGACTCTGGAAGATGTGATACTTACACTACAGATAAATCAGGATTAGCAGCTCAAAGAACTAAAATGAAAAATCCAGATGAACATGTGGTTTTACCTGAAACAATTTCTAAAGAACCTTTAGGTCCAGTTGTAAGAGAAGGTGACTCAGCATGGGAAGACGTAGTTAGATGGTCTTTAAACGTTATGATCGAGGCAGAAGAGTATGGTGTAACATCAAAAAATATAGATAATATGATGAATACAGAAAATCCTGCAATACAAAGGATCATTGGCGCAGAGGGATCAAAAACAGGAGCTGGATTAGGTTTAGATAACAAGTGGAGCTACAGAATAATTAAACAAGTTGGTAACTATGGTGAAATTTATGAGAAACACGTAGGTGCTAACACTCCAATTGCTTTACCAAGAAAAGGTTCAGCTAATGCTAGCTGGAGAAATGGCGGAGCTTTATACGCACCACCAGTTAGATAAAAAATAAATATTTTAAAAAAGGGCTAGATTTTCTAGCCCTTTTTTTTATAACTTCATTATGTTTGAAAATGCATTAAAGTCTTTTAATTTATATTTAGAAAACAATCCTAAAGTTAAAATATACTTTCCTCAAGGGATATTAATATTATTATTAATAATCGTAATTTCATATTTCTCTTTCAATGCAGGTACAAATATGGCTTCAAGAGGAATTGAAACAGGTTTTGGATTTTTAAACAAGAAAGCTCAATTCGATATTCAGTTTAGCTTAATTGATTATGATGGTGGAATGTCGTATGGCAGAGCATATTTAGTTGGATTGTTAAATACAATTTTAGTTTCTGTAATTGGAATATTTTTTGCAACAATTCTTGGATTTTTTTTTGGAATATTAAGGTTATCTTCGAACCCATTGGCATCTGGTTTGGCTACTGGTTATATAGAGTTATTTAGAAATATATCTTTATTATTGCAAATTTTTTTTTGGTATTTTGCGGTTTTAAGACTGCTGCCTCCTCCAGAGAACTCTTTAATATTATTTGATTTTGTTTTTGCTAACATTAAAGGCATTTATATTCCCAAATTTGATTGGACAAATTTAAATTATTTTTTATACGGCTTGTTATTTACTTTCATTACCATATATTTATTTAATTCTTATGCTAAGAATTTAAGAAATAAAACTGGGAAACAAATTCCAAATATAATTATCTCATTAATATTGTTATTATCTATACCAACTATTGTAGTTATATTATTTAGTGTGAAACTTGAATTTATATATCCAGAATTAAAATTGAGTAAAAATATTTATAATTATGAAGGTGGAGTAACAATCATACCAGAATTAATAGCTTTAGCATTTTCACTATCATTATATACTTCAACATTTATAGCAGAATGTGTAAGAGCTGGAATTCTTGGTATAGACAAAGGTCAAAAAGAAGCAGCTGCTTCAATTGGCTTAACAAAAAATCAAATTTTAAGATTAATAGTTATTCCTCAAGCGCTAAGAATAATTATACCTCCAACAACAAATCAATATTTGAATCTAACAAAGAATTCATCTCTAGCTGCAGCTATTGCCTATCCAGATATAGTTTTAGTATTTGCTGGAACAGCATTAATGCAAACTGGTAGAGCTATTGAAATAGTAAGTATAACGATGTTTACATATTTAACCCTAAGTATATCAATTTCAATTTTAATGAATTGGTATAACAAAAAGATTTCATTAACGGAGAGATAATGAGAAATTTTAACTTTATATGGTTTAAGGAGAAATTTTTTTCGTCTCCTATAAATACATTTTTAACTATAAGTATAATTTATCTAGGATTTGTTACAATTCCACCTCTGTTTGATTGGATACTATTTGATGCAACTTTTATTGGTACTAAAAAATCAGATTGCAATGGTGGAGGGGCTTGCTGGGTATTTGTCGGTGTTTGGTTTGAAAGATTCATTTATGGTCTATATCCAGTTAGTGAAATATGGAGAATAAATTTGGCCTTTGGAATATTATTTATAAGTATTATTATCTATAACTTTGTAAATAGAAAAATTCAAAAATATATATTAATATTTCTATTAGGAGTTTTTCCATTTATTTCATTATTTTTGTTTCATGGTGGAGCTCTAGGTTTGCCTATAGTTGATACAAGAGAGTGGGGTGGTTTATTTTTAACTTTAGTAATTTCTGTTTTTGCAATTATTTTCTGTTTTCCAATAGGGATTTTGTTAGCAATGGGTAGGAGGAGTGAGTTACCCGTATTTAAATATTTTTCTATTGGATTTATTGAATTTTGGAGAGGAGTACCATTGATCACAGTATTGTTTATGGCGGGAGTGATGTTTCCATTATTTTTACCTGCTGGAAGCAACCTTGATAAGTTAATAAGAGTTATTATAGCTATTACTTTGTTTGAAGCCGCATATATGGCAGAAGTAGTTAGGGGTGGTTTGCAAGCGATAACGAGAGGGCAATATGATGCTGCAAAATCACTTGGTATGGGATATTGGAAAAGTCATATTTTTATTATTTTACCACAGGCGTTAAAAATTGTAATTCCTGGCATAACAAATACATTCATAGCATTATTTAAAGATACGCCTCTTGTTTTTGTTGTTGGTTTATTAGAAATTTTAGGCATGATCAATCTTGCGAAAACTAATCCAAATTGGCTTGGATTAGCAACCGAAGGTTACGTATTTGCAGCATTTGTTTACTGGATATTTTGTTTTTGGATGAGCAGATATAGCTTAAAATTAGAAAATAGATTAAAAACATCTAATTAAAATGAATAAAATAATTGAATTAAAAAATGTAAACAAATGGTTTGGTAAATTTCAAGTCTTAAAGGATATAAATTTATCAGTGTCTATAAAAGAAAAAATCGTAATTTGTGGTCCATCTGGTTCTGGTAAATCTACATTAATACGATGCATTAATAGATTAGAGGAACACCAAGAAGGTGAAATAACCGTGGACGGAATAAAACTTGATGGCAATACAAAAAATATTGACAAAATTAGAAGTGAGGTTGGGATGGTTTTTCAACAATTTAATTTATTTCCTCATTTATCAATAATCGATAACTGCACTTTAGCTCCAATGTGGGTTAAAAAAAAGCCAAAAAAAGAATGCGAAACACTAGCAGAAGAATATTTAGAAAAAGTACAAATTTTAGATCAGGGAAAAAAATTTCCTGGCCAATTATCTGGAGGACAACAACAAAGGGCAGCCATTGCAAGAGCATTATGTATGGAGCCCAAAATCATGCTGTTTGACGAACCAACTTCAGCGTTAGATCCGGAAATGATAAAAGAGGTTTTAGATGTTATGGTTGATTTAGCAAAAGGTGGTATGACAATGTGTGTTGTAACACATGAAATGGGATTTGCAAAAGAAGTTGCAGATAGAGTCATTTTTATGGATGAAGGTAACATCGTAGAAGAAAAGAATACAAAAGATTTTTTTGAAAATCCTGAAAATGATAGAACAAAATTATTTTTAAGTCAGATACTTTAATGCAAATAGAATGTGAAAATTGCAAAAGTATATATGAAGTAAATAGTTCTGATATTCCAATCTCTGGTAGGGAAGTGCAATGTCAAAAATGTAAAGAAATTTGGTTTGTTAAAAAAATATCGGATCAGGATTTTCAAAATCAATACGAAACATCAATACCAGCAAAAACTGAAAATTTAATTACAGAAGCTGAAAAGTTATTAAAATAATTTTATTTATTATTTCATTTAAATATTTACCAAGCTTAAAGTAAATTTCTGTGAATTTATCAAAAATAATATTCATATTTGGAAATAAAGTAATAATGTTTTTTTTAAAAGTAAAAAGCAAACCTAAAGAAGATAATGAAAATACGCAAAATAATATAAATTTTGCGAAGTAATGTTTATGAATGATATCGCCTTCAATGCCCGGAATATAAAGCCATTCAGTATCGCAAATACCACACCTTACCTTCCTTCCGCTTTGTGGAATATCCTTTTTTTTTACTAAAAATTTAAACTTACAACATTTACATGTAATTATCATTATGTGTTACTCTCCGAAATAACACTTTCTAGAAATGTAAATTTAATTTTTTTATTTGTTATTTTAGTAAGAACTAATGCATCGCTTTCAGATTTAAATTTAATTACATTGTTCAAAGTTAATATTTTTTTATTACTTGTCGTTCTGCTTTTTTTAATTGGATTTTTTCTATTTATATTATTTTTTTTCTTAGTTTTTGAAATTTTTTTAATTTCCTTAGTTAATAACAAAGGACTATTTTTATTATTTTTTATTTTATCTTCTTTTTTTTTAGATTTAAAATTTTCAAATATAAAATTTGTGGCTTGTACCAATTCTTTATGATTTACCTTTTTCTTCATAAGTTTAATATATTACGCTGAGGATTATAAATTAACAGAAAATTTTGAAAATATATTTAAATTGATATTAAAATGCCATATTTATAAGTTGTTAATACGTAAAAAAACTAGTATTAACATTTCTCTAGCCCCTGTAGCTCAATTGGTAGAGCAACTGATTTGTAATCAGTAGGTTCGTGGTTCAATTCCGCGCGGGGGCACCAAATAACAAATATGAAAAATGTTAAAAATAAAACTACATTAATACTGGGTTATGGCGTAGCTAGTAACGCCTATGCTTCTTTAATAGATAATCAGGGTTTGAAGGGTATAATTTTAGGATCACCCGTTGACAATATTAGAATAAATAATTTAAAAAAAAATCAAAAAAAAATAAATAAAAAAATTCATTTTTCAAAAAATATAAAGTTTTTAAATAGTAATGAAATAAAAAAAATTGATTTTAATGATATAAATTTAATAATTATAGGCACTAATACAAGAGGTATTAATTGGGTAATTAATATTTTAAAAAATGTAGAAAAAAATATTTTAGTTCTAATTATTACAAAAGGTTTAATATCATACAAAAAAAAAATAATTACAATTAGTCAGTATTTGAAACTTCGTACAAAAATTAAAAATGTAGTAATGTCAGCTGGTCCTTGTTTAGCAAATGAATTATTAAATAAAGTTCATACAAGAACTGTATTTTCATCTAATAAAATATCTAATTCTAAGAAAATAAAAAATATTTTAGAGAACAAATATTATCATCCTGATACAAATAATGATTTAATTGGATCAGAAGTATGTTCAGCCATTAAAAATATATATTCAATTATTATTGGCTCGACTCTTGTTGAAAATAAAAAAAATAAAAAATTTATTTTTAATACATCGGCAGGTATTTTTCAGCAATCACTGAAGGAAATGAATTTTATTGTAAAAAAATTTGGTGGAAGGACAGATAGCGTTTTAGGTCTTGCAGGTTCCGGAGATTTATATGTAAGTATTTTGGGTGGACGAAATAGCCAGCTTGGTAATTACCTAGGCAAGGGTTTACTTTATAAAAACATTATTAATAATAAAATGGTAAATATTACAGTAGAGGGGGCAGATCTTATAATATCTCTTGGGAAAAGAATTGTAACAAAATTTGGAAAAAAGAATCTACCGTTGCTAAATTCACTTTGTAATGCAATACTTTTTAATAAGAGGCTTTATTTAGACTGGAAACAGTTCATTAATTAAGGTTTTTGCTTTTTTAAGACAAAAATACACACTTAAACTATTTAGAATAAAATATATATATACCATCAATGTTATACGAATTTTTAAGAGACTATGCTACAATACTTATATTCTTATTTATATCGATAGGAATTGGTATTGGTTTTATATTTTTAAACCTTTTATTTGCACCTAGTAATCCCGATAATGAAAAATTGTCTGCTTATGAATGCGGTTTTGAGGCTTTTGGGGATGCTAGAATGAAGTTTGATGTTAGATTTTATTTAGTTGCGATATTATTTATTATTTTTGATCTGGAGGTCGCATTTTTATTTCCTTGGGCTGTATCACTTGGGAATATTGGATTCTTTGGTTTTTACTCTATGATGTTTTTTTTAATGATACTTACAGTTGGTTTTATTTATGAATGGAAAAAGGGAGCATTAGACTGGGAATAATGGTTGATACTAAGTTAAAACAAATTCCACCTGAGTTTAAAGAAGTTGCTGAAAACTTTAGCAAGGATGGTTTTGTAACTATTGCTAGTAACACATTAATAAATTGGGCTAGAACTGGATCATTACATTGGATGACGTTTGGACTTGCTTGTTGCGCTGTTGAAATGATGCAGACTTCAATGCCAAGATATGATCTAGAAAGATTTGGAGCGGCGCCTAGAGCTTCACCCAGACAATCAGATGTAATGATTGTTGCAGGTACGTTAACAAATAAAATGGCCCCAGCATTAAGAAAAGTTTATGATCAGATGCCAGAACCAAGATATGTTATTTCTATGGGCAGTTGTGCTAATGGTGGAGGATATTATCACTATTCATACTCAGTAGTAAGAGGATGTGATAGAATTGTTCCTGTGGATATTTACGTTCCTGGATGTCCACCAAGCGCAGAAGCTTTACTATACGGTATTTTGCAATTACAAAAAAAAATCAGAAGAGAAGGTTCTATACAAAGATAATGAAAAAAGAATTGAATAATTTAATTCAACTACTACGTACTGATAAGATTTTAAAATTTGATCAATGTGTAGAGGAAAATGATTTAGTTATTTTGTATTGTAAATTAGATAATTTAATTAAAAATTTGGATCACTTGAAAAGATCAGATACTTTTAAATTAAAACAACTAATTGATATTATTGGGGTTGATTATCCTAATAAAGAAAATAGATTTGAATTAATTTATACTCTGTTAAGCCATGAATATAATCAGCGTTTAGCAATTAAAATTGTTTTAAATGAGAACAATATTGTCCCTAGCGTTTGTAATGTTTTTTCATCTGCAAATTGGTTAGAGAGAGAAGTTTTTGATATGTATGGAATCAAATTTTCAAATCATCCTGATCTAAGAAGAATTTTGACAGATTACCAGTTTGAGGGATTTCCTTTAAGAAAAGATTTTCCACTCACAGGATTTAAAGAGGTTAGATATGATCCTGAGTTTAAAAAAGTTACTTATGGTCCAGTAAAATTACAACAAGATTATCGAGACTTTGATTTTGAAAGTCCTTGGAGAGGCTCAGAATATATAGTCAGCGAACAAGCTAAAAATAAGGATTTAAAAAATGAGTAAGCAAACTAAGACTATGAATTTAAATTTTGGTCCTCAGCATCCTGCAGCTCATGGAGTATTAAGATTAATTTTAGAGTTGGATGGTGAAGTAGTGGAAAGAGCAGATCCTCATATTGGGCTATTACATCGTGGGACTGAAAAACTGATAGAAACAAAGACGTATACTCAAGCGATTCCTTATTTTGATCGTTTGGATTATGTGGCTCCCATGAATCAAGAGCATGCATTTGCATTGGCAGTTGAAAAATTATTAAAAATTGATGTCCCTAGAAGAGCAAAATATATTCGTATAATTTTTTGTGAAATTGGTAGAATATTAAGTCATTTACTAAATATTACTACTCAAGCATTGGACGTTGGAGCTTTAACACCGTCATTATGGGGTTTCGAAGAAAGAGAAAAGCTGATGGTTTTTTATGAAAGAGTATCTGGTTCTCGGTTACATGCGAATTATTTCAGACCAGGTGGTGTTCATATTGATATGCCAACTGGATTGGCAGAAGATATAGATCAGTTTTGTAAAAATTTTCCTAAAGTAATTGATGATTTAGAAAATTTACTTACCGACAATAGAATATTTAAACAAAGAAATGTAGATATTGGTATTGTGTCTTCAAAAGAGGCTTTAGATTATGGTTTTAGTGGAGTAATGTTAAGAGGATCTGGATCACCTTGGGATCTAAGAAAATCCCAACCTTACGACGGTTATGAAAAATTTAAGTTTAATATTCCTGTTGGAAAAAATGGTGATTGTTATGATAGATATTTATGTAGAGTCGAGGAAATGAGAGAAAGTGTAAAGATTATAAGACAAGCAATAAAAGATTTACCAACGGGTCAGGTTATGACTTCTAATCCACGAGTTGGCCCTCCTAAACGAATTGATATGAAGAAAAATATGGAGTCTTTAATTAATCATTTCAAACTTTATACTGAGGGATACCATGTACCAGCCGGAGAAATTTACACTGCGGTTGAGGCGCCTAAGGGAGAATTTGGGGTATATTTAGTATCAAATGGTTCAAATAAACCTTATAGATGTAAAATTAGAGCACCTGGATTTGCCCATTTACAAGCAATGGACGCATTAATAAAGGGGCATATGCTTGCTGATGTGCCTGCAGTCCTTGGATCTATGGATATTGTTTTTGGTGAGGTAGATCGATGACTAGTAAAAAAATTGCAAAGGATCAACCTAAGACATTTATTTTTAATAATCAAAATCAGAGCATAATTAAAAATATTTTATTGAAATATCCTCAAAACAAAAAAAGTAGCGCGGTTATGCCATTATTATATTTGGCACAGAAGCAACATGATAATTGGATACCTTTATCAGCTATAAAGCATATAAGTGAGATATTAGAAATGAGTTATATTAAGGTTTACGAGGTAGCAACATTTTATTCAATGTATAATCTATCACCTGTTGGAAAATTTTTTGTTCAAGTATGCACAACAACACCATGCATGATAAAAGGATCTGGAAAAATTGTTGAAATGTGTAAAAAACATATATCAAATAAGCAAGGCGAAATAAATAAATTTACAAATAGTTCGTGGGTAGAGGTAGAATGTTTAGGCGCTTGCGTTAATGCTCCTATGATACAAATTAATGATAAGTATTATGAAGATTTGAATGAAAAAATCGCTGAAAAAATTTTTATTGAATTTAAGAATAACAAATTACCTGATGTTGGATCTCAGATAGGTAGAAAAACTAGTGAACCCTTACAAAACAGAAAGACACTTTTAAAAAATGTTGAAAGATAAAGATAGAATATTTACAAATTTGTATGGTGATTACGGAAATGACCTTAAATCATCATTTGAAAGAGGTGACTGGAAAGGAACAAAAGAAATATTATCTAAAGAAAAAAGTTGGATAATAGACGAGGTTAAAAAATCAGAGCTTAGAGGTCGAGGTGGTGCAGGTTTTCCAACAGGTGTTAAATGGTCCTTTGCTCCAAAAGAACCAAAGTTAGACAAACCTCATTACTTAATAATAAATGCTGATGAATCCGAACCTGGTACATGCAAAGATAGAGAAATACTTAGAAACGAGCCGCAAAAATTACTAGAGGGTTGTTTGATCTCTTCTTATGCTATTGGTGCTAAAGTATGTTATATTTATATTAGGGGTGAATATGTTTTTGAAGGTTCAATTCTACAAAAAGCTATTGATGAAGCTTATGCTAATGGATTATTAGGAAAAAATGCAGCTGGATCAATGTGGGATCTAGATATTTATTTGCATTATGGAGCTGGTGCTTATATTTGTGGAGAAGAGACTGCATTATTAGAAAGTATTGAAGGAAAAAAAGGACAACCAAGGTTGAAGCCACCTTTTCCTGCACTAGTAGGCTTATACGGTTGTCCAACAATTGTTAATAATGTTGAAACTATTGCGGTTATACCTGAAATTTTAAAAAGAGGTTCAAGTTGGTTTAGTTCATTTGGTAGACCTAAAAACAGAGGAACAAAGATATTTTGTATATCTGGTAATGTAAATAATCCATGTAATGTCGAAGAGGAAATGGGTATATCATTAAAAGAATTAATTGATGTTCATGCTGGCGGTGTTCAAGGGGGATGGGATAATTTGCAAGCGGTTATTCCTGGAGGATCTTCAATGCCATTATTACCGAAATCAGTATGCGATAGTATTAAGATGGATTTTGACGCTTTAATTGAAGCTCAGAGCGGACTTGGAACTGCTGGAGTTGTTGTAATAAACAAGCAACAAGATATCGTGCAGTGCATATCAAGAATAGCAAGATTTTATAAACATGAGAGTTGTGGTCAATGTACCCCTTGCAGGGAAGGAAGTGGATGGATGTGGAGAATGCTTGAGAGAATTAATAGAGGCGAGTCAAATATTCAGGAAATTGATATGTTAATGGATGTCACAAAACAGATTGAGGGTCATACAATTTGTGCTTTTGGCGAAGGTTCTGCTTGGCCAGTACAAGGTTTATTAAGACATTTTAGAAGCGAATTAGAAAGAAAATGCGAAAATTTAGGTAATAGAAAAATAGCCTAATGATAAAATTAAAAGTTGATAATACTGAAATTGTAGTGAAACCAGGCACCACTGTTTTGCAAGCGTGCGAAATTGCTGGCAAGGAAATACCAAGATTTTGTTATCATGAAAAGTTATCTATTGCAGGTAATTGTAGAATGTGTCTAGTTGAAATTTCAGGATCAAATAAGCCAGTAGCATCGTGTGCAATGCCCGTAACAGATGGACAAGAAATTAAAACTAATACAGAAATGGTAAAAAAAGCAAGAGAAGGGGTTATGGAATTTTTATTAGTAAATCATCCTCTTGATTGTCCAATCTGCGACCAGGGAGGAGAGTGTGACTTACAAGATCAAGCATTTAACTATGGTGGAGGTAAATCAAGATTTGAATTGAATAAACGCTCTGTAAAAGAAAAAAATATGGGCCCCCTAATAAAAACACACATGAACAGATGCATACACTGTACTAGATGCATACGTTTCGCAGAAGAAGTTGCAGGAGTAGATGAAGTTGGTGCAATTAATCGAGGTGAAAATATGGAAATTGCTACATATTTAGAAAAGACAATTACATCAGAATTTTCAGCCAATTTAATAGATTTATGTCCTGTAGGAGCTCTAACTTCAAAGCCATATGCTTTTGAAGCTAGACCTTGGGAACTAAAAAAAACAGAGTCAATTGATGTTATGGATGCAATTGGATCTAACATTCGTATTGATAGCAAAGGGTGGGAGGTTAAAAGAATCTTACCAAAAATAAATGAAGATATCAATGAAGAATGGATATCAGACAAAACCAGGTTTGCATGTGACGGTTTGTTAAATAATAGAATTGATACACCTTTTATAAGAAAAAATAATAAACTTATAAAAGCTTCATGGAACGAAGCTTTTGATTTTATATTAGATAATACGAAAGGTAAGAAAACCTTTTCAGGTTATATAGGTCAATTAGTCGATGTCGAAACTACATTTTGTTTTAAAGAATTTTTTAATAATGTTTTTGATTCCAATTTAATTGATTTTAGACAGAAAGAAATGTACTTAAAAAATTCATCGCTATATAATAATATATTTAATACTCCATTGAATGAAATTCAAACTTCTGATTTAATTTTACTTATAGGTGCTAACCCAAGGTATGAAGCTAGTGTACTTAATTTAAAAATTAGAAATGCAATTAAAAAAAACAATGCTAAAGTTTATGGTATCGGTCAAATACCAGATCAAACATATAAGATAAGTGATTTAGGTGAGAATATTGAAATACTTGACGAAATTATATCTGGAAATCAGAGTTTCAGTAAGGTTTTATTTGCGTCTAAAAATCCAGTAATTATAATTGGTGAAAGTGTATTAACAAATTCAGTTGGAAGTTACGTAATTGAAAAAGTAAAACAAATTCTAGTAAACTTAAAAAAACCTAAGGGTTTAAACATACTTCACCAAAGTGCTTCAGCAGTAGGTTCCATCATTCTTAAAAGTTACAACGAAAATTACAGCAAAATGCCTAATTCAGATTTGATTTATCTATTAAATGCAGATGAAATTAAAATTGATAAGAAGAAATCTCAATTTGTTATTTACCAAGGAACACATGGCGGTGAAAACACTAAAATTGCTGATGTAGTTTTACCTGGAGCAGCTTATACAGAAAAAGATGGTATTTATGTTAATTTGGAAGGCCGTCCACAATTAGCTAACAAAGCAAGCTATCCTCCAGGTAATGCAAAAGATGATTGGAAAATAATAAAAGCTTTATCAGATAAGTTCAATAAACCTTTGTCATACAATACATTTGAAGAATTGAGAGAAAAAATGTTTAAGGAATATCCAATTTTAAGCAAAATAGATTTTTTACCAGATATAAATTACAATGATTTTAATTATGAACAAGTTAAAACAATTAAAAAAAATATTGAAGTTCATCAACTTAATTATTTTAAATCAAATATCATAGCTAGATATTCCAAAACTATGAGCGAATGTGATGAAGCATTGAAAAGAAATAATAAAAAAGAGTAAATAAAAGAAATTAATAAAAGGAATTAATAAATGAACATTTTTAATATAATTGGCAATGATTTATTGAAAATATTTGCACTTATAACGCCAGTATTAATTACAGTAGCCTTAATTGTTTGGATAGATAGAAGGGTGTGGGGTTTGGTTCAGTTAAGACGTGGTCCAAATGTTGTTGGTCCGTTCGGTATACTACAAAGCTTAGCAGATGCACTTAAATTTATTTTCAAAGAAGTAATCATACCTGCTGGAGCTAACAAAGTAATATTTATACTTGCACCAATTGTTACAATGTCTCTCGCTCTACTAGCTTGGGCAGTTATACCATTTAGTGAAAATTTATATGTCACAAACATCAATGTAGGAATTTTATATTTATTTGCTGTATCGTCTTTAGGTGTATATGGAATAATAATGGCAGGATGGGCATCAAATTCTAAATATCCTTTTCTTGGTGCATTAAGGTCAGCTGCTCAAATGGTTTCTTATGAGGTATCTATTGGATTTATAATTGTGACGGTTTTGTTATGTGTTGGATCTTTGAATTTAGTTGATATTGTATTGGCTCAAAAACAAATATGGTTTGCTATACCACTATTTCCAATGTTTGTAATATTTTTTATTTCTTCTCTCGCAGAAACTAATAGACCTCCTTTTGATTTGCCCGAAGCAGAGGCTGAATTAGTCGCTGGTTATCAAACTGAATACTCTGGAATGATGTACGCACTTTTTTGGCTTGGAGAGTATGCAAACATACTTTTAATGTGTGCAATGGGATCAATATTATTTTTAGGTGGGTGGTTATCTCCACTAGATATCTCGCCATTTAATCTTATTCCTGAACCTATTTGGCTGATAATTAAAATTATATTATTATTTTTCTTATTTGCTATTATTAAAGCAATAGTGCCAAGGTATAGATATGATCAGTTAATGAGATTAGGTTGGAAAGTTTTTCTACCAATATCTTTAATATGGGTTATTTTGACTGCAAGTTTTTTATTATATTTTGGATTATTACCAACATGAAATTTAACAGATTATTAAAAACAATTTTTTTAAGTGAATTTATAAAAGGAATTTTTATTGCTATAAAATTTATTTTTAAGCAAAAAGTTACTATAAACTATCCATTTGAAAAAGGCACCATCAGCCCAAGATTTAGAGGAGAACATGCTTTAAGAAGGTATCCAAACGGAGAAGAGAGATGTATAGCTTGCAAATTATGCGAAGCAGCTTGTCCAGCTCAAGCAATTACAATTGAGTCTGAATTAAAAAAAGACGGATCAAGAAGAGCAACAAGATACGATATAGATATGGTAAAATGTATATATTGCGGATTGTGTCAAGAAGCATGTCCAGTAGATGCAATTGTACAAGGACCTAATTTTGAATTTTCTACTGAAACTAGAGAAGAGCTTTATTATAATAAAGATAAACTTTTAGATAATGGAGATAAATGGGAAAGCGAGATATCTAACAATATAAAATTAGATAAGTCATACAGATAAAATGTTAGCTCACGCAATTGTTTTTTATTTTTTTTCAATTATTACAATTTTTTCTTCGATCATGGTTATTTCTTCTAAGAACACAATCCATGCAGTTTTCTTTTTAATTTTAGATTTTGTAAGTATTTCCTGTTTATTTATTATGTTAGGTGCAGAATTTTTAGGTATGATAACTTTAATTGTATATGTTGGTGCTGTTGCGGTGCTATTTTTATTTGTTGTTATGATGATAAATATTAATTTCTCAGAACTAAAATCAGGATTTTTGAATTACCTTCCATTTGGTTCATTAATAGGGTTGGTGATTTTATTAGAATTATTTATTATGGTTGGTGCTTGGAAATATAGACCTGAATTTTTAAATACTTCTGAACTTATAATTAATAAAAATATTTCTAACACACAGAGTATAGGAAACGTAATATATACTGATTACATTCACTATTTTCAGATATCTGGAGTGATACTTTTAGTAGCTATGATTGGCGCAATTTTATTAACTTTTCAAAAACGTGATTTCTTGAAAAGACAAAATATTACTGATCAAGTCTCAAGAGAGAGGTCTGAATCGGTTATAATTAAAGAAGTAGATAGTTTCAAGGGAGTTAAAATTGATGATTGATATTGGACTTGGTCATTATCTTGGATTAAGTTCTGTTATTTTTACTATTGGTGTAGTTGGTATTTTTTTAAACAGAAAAAATGTAATAGTATTATTAATGTCTATTGAATTGATATTGATTGCTGTAAATATAAATTTAGTATCTTTTTCCGTTTATTTACAAGACATTGCAGGTCAGGTTTTCACAATGTTTGTTTTGACAGTCGCTGCTGCAGAGGCCGCTATAGGACTGGCAATTCTTGTAGTTTTCTTTCGAAATAAAGGATCAATACACGTTGATGATATTAACAGTTTAAAAGGGTAAGATGTCTTATATTTTAGTTTTTGCGCCATTATTTGGTTTTTTAACAACTATATTTTTCGGTAAATTACTTGGTGATAGATTATCACAGATTTTAACATCCTCATTGGTTTTAATATCTTCGTTAATTTCTTTTTACTATTTTTATGGTTTCGTTTTTAATAATTATCAGCCATTTAAACATCTGATTTTTAATTGGGTTACATCTGAAGAATTAGTTTTAAATTGGTCAATTTATATAGATCAATTAACATCAATAATGTTAGTTATTATAAATTTTATATCCTTGTTGGTTCATATTTATTCTATCGAATACATGAATCATGACAATTCAAAACCAAGATTTATGTCTTATTTATCTTTATTTACTTTCGCTATGATAATGCTTGTCTCAGCTGATAATTTTTTACAGTTATTTTTTGGATGGGAAGGTGTAGGTTTAGCTTCATACTTACTAATAGGTTTTTGGTACAATAAAGATTCTGCAAATAAAGCAGCAATAAAAGCTTTTATTGTCAATAGAGTTGGTGATTTCGGTTTAGCAATTGGTATATTTTTAATATACAAATATTTTGGTTCATTAAATTATAGTGATGTATTTGAAAATATTAACTCTTTATCTAGTTACAAAATAAATATTTTAAATATAAATGGAAATCTTTTATCATTTATTACTTTCTTTTTATTTATAGGTGCCATGGGTAAGTCTGCGCAAATATTTCTTCATACCTGGTTACCAGATGCAATGGAAGGGCCAACACCTGTTTCAGCTTTAATTCATGCCGCAACTATGGTTACGGCTGGTATATTTTTAGTTGTTAGATGCTCACCTTTATTTGAAAATTCTGTGATAATATTAAATTTTATCACTATCATAGGCGCTAGTACCGCGCTTTATGCTGCTACTGTTGCGCTCGTGCAGAATGATATAAAACGAGTGATTGCATACTCAACTTGTAGTCAATTAGGATATATGTTTGTCGCTACAGGCTTGGGAGCATATCACATTGCAATTTTTCATTTATTTACACATGCTTTTTTTAAAGCTCTACTTTTCTTGGGAGCTGGCTCTGTGATTCATTCCTTAAGCGATGAACAAGATATGAGAAAAATGGGTGGATTATGGAAAAAAATTCCATTTACATATGTTTTTATGATAATAGGTACTTTAGCTATAACAGGCTTTCCTTTTTTATCTGGTTACTATTCAAAAGATGCAATTATAGAGGCAACATATTATTCACAAAATAAATATGCTGGCTATGCTATTTTTACTTGCGTTTTTACTGCTATTTTAACCTCAATTTATTCGTGGCGATTAATCATTAAAACTTTCCATGGTAATTTTAAAAATTCAAATTTAAATTTTGATAATATAAAGGATTCTGGTTTGTGTATTTTTATACCTTTATTTGTGTTAGCTTTAGGTGCCTTGTTTTGTGGCATGGTGTTCAGAGATGTATTAGTAGGAGATAATTACATTAATTATTGGAAAAATTCAATTTTTTACAGCGAAATATATAGTTTAAAACATCCGCCGATATGGTTTATAGTTCTAACTCCTCTACTTTCAACTTTAGCAATACCTTTATCTATATATTTATTTTTAAAAAATAAAAAAATTATTAATGACTTAAAAACTAGACATGAGCCTCTTTATAAATTTCTTTTAAACAAATGGTATTTTGACGAATTTTATAGCTTCTTATTAGTAAATCCTATTAAAAAAATAGGTAACTATTTATGGCAAATAGGAGATGTCTTTATAATAGATGGATTTGGTCCAAATGGATTTGCTAAAATAACAAGATTTTTTTCAAATCAAGCAGTTAAATTTCAAAGTGGGTACTTATACCATTACGCTTTTGTTATGCTAATTTTTTTGTCTATTTTTTTAACTATTGTTTTAATTTAAAATGAATTTACCAATATTATCGATCTTAATATTTTTACCTTTAATTGGTGTTTTCTTTTTGATTTTTACCAAAGGATCAGAGGAATTTATTATTAAAACATCATTTAGAGTATCGTTAATTACGTCAGTTTTAACTTTTTTTATTTCTATCTTTTTATGGATTAATTTTGATAGTTCAACAACAAGTTTTCAATTTGTGCAGGAGAAGAAATGGATTAAAGATTTCATAAATTACAAGGTTGGAATAGATGGAATTAGTTTAGTTTTTATTCTCTTAACAACTTTAATAGTGCCTATTTGTATTATTTCAACAATTAATAGTGTCAAGTTAAGAATTAAAGAATTCTTAATATCTCTTTTATTAATGGAAACATTAATGTTAGGTGTTTTTTGTTCTTTAGATTTGTTTATTTTCTTTTTATTTTTTGAAGCCGGATTAATACCCATGTTTATTATTATTGGCATTTGGGGAGGTGAAAAAAGAGTTTATTCAGCATTCAAATTTTTTCTTTACACACTTTTTGGTTCTGTCTTCATGCTAATTGCAATAATATTTATTTTTTATGAATACGGAACACTAGATGTAACAAAGTTATTAATTCTAGATATTGATAAAAATTACCAAAATTATCTTTGGTTAGGTTTTTTTGCATCATTTGCTGTAAAAACACCAATGTGGCCTTTTCATACATGGTTACCCGATGCACATGTCGAAGCTCCAACATCTGGATCTGTAATTTTAGCAGCAATTTTATTAAAAATGGCAGGGTATGGATTTATAAGATTTTCTATTGGCTTATTTCCACATGCATGTTTATATTTTGCGCCATTAATATTTATCTTAAGTATAATTGCAATTATTTACACCTCACTTGTAGCTTTAATGCAAAAAGATATGAAAAAATTAATTGCCTATTCCTCTGTTGCGCATATGGGATTTGTGACTTTAGGTATTTTTGTATTTAATGGAAATGGTTTAGCTGGAAGTATATTTCAAATGTTTAGCCACGGTGTAATTTCAGCAGCCTTGTTTTTATGTGTTGGTGTAGTCTATGACAGAATGCATTCGAGAAAGATTTTGGATTACGGTGGTATAGTTAATAAAATGCCCAAATTTTCAGCTTTGTTTTTAATCTTTATTTTGGCTAGTATAGGACTACCAGGCACCAGTGGTTTTATTGGAGAATTTTTAATTTTATTAGGAGTATTTAAATATAATTATTTTGTAGCTTTATTAGCAGCATTAGGTGTTATATTATCAGCATGTTATGGATTATGGCTTTATAAAAGAGTTGTTTTCGGGAAAATAACTAATTCTAAAATTAATGACTTAGTTGATTTAAATAATAAAGAACTATTAGTTTTGACTTCCCTTGTTTTACTTACTTTAATCTTAGGTATTTATCCAAATATTATATTGGATACAGTATCTGTGAGTACAGATAATATAATATACATATTTAATGAAAAAACTAATATCAAAATGACTTTTAATGATTGAAATTGATTACATATACCCCGAGATTTTTTTAATATTAAGTTTATTAATTTTACTTGTTTTGGGTGTATTTAAAAAAAATAGCTACGACCTAATAAAAAAAATTACAACAATATGTTTTTTAATTTGCATTCCAATTGTTTATTTAAATAATATTAATGATCTTGTTATTTTTAAAAATAGTTATGCAGTAGACAGCTTATCTAATTATTTAAAAATTCTTATATTAATATCAACAACATTTTCTTTAATTTTTACTGGAGATTATATAAAAATTCAAAAATTAGATAAATTTGAATATCCATTATTAATTTTGTCTGCAGTTATCGGAATGTTTTTAATGGTAAGTTCCAACGATTTAATTGGATTGTATCTTGGAATTGAATTACAGTCTTTATCACTTTACGTTTTAGCTTCTATTGACCGTGAGTCTGAGAAATCAACAGAGTCAGGGGTCAAATATTTTGTTTTAGGAGCGTTATCTTCTGGTTTATTTTTATATGGTTGTTCAATTCTTTATGGTTTCACTGGTTCTACTAATTATTATATTATTTCTGAGTCACTCAAAATTTCTACAAATATACCAATATTATTTGGTATAATTTTTGTGATAATTGGTTTAGCTTTTAAGATCTCAGCTGTCCCTTTTCATATGTGGTCACCAGATGTATACCAAGGTTCGCCAACTTCTGTAACAAGTTTTTTTGCTTTAGCACCAAAAATCGCAGGATTAGGTGCAATTATAAGAATATTATACATTTGTTTTGAAAATATATATCTGGAATGGAAGGCAGTCATAATTTTTATATCAATCGCTTCAATGTTATTAGGAGCGTTTGCCGCGATTGGCCAAACTAATTTGAAAAGACTAATGGCATACAGCAGTATAAGTCATATAGGGTATGTTTTAGCCTCTTTAACCACAAATACAAAAGATGGAGTTATTTCAGCAATATCATATTTAAATATATACATTATAATGATGATAAGTTCATTTGCATGTATATTGCTTTTTAGAAGAAAAAATATTTATTTTGAAAATATTAACGATTTATCTGGATTATCAAAAAACCATCCAGTAGTAGCATTTTGTTTTGCTGCAACATTATTTTCATTAGCTGGAATACCCCCTCTTGCAGGTTTTTTTGCAAAATTTTATGTTTTTAAATCCGTGATTGAAGCAAATATGATTTATCTTGCTATTATAGGATTAATAGCTTCAGTTATATCGGCGTTTTATTATTTAAGAATAGTAAAAATAATGTATTTTGATGATCAGAAAAATAAATTTGATGATGTTGAAACATTAGGAATAAAGTTTTCTATATTAGTTTCATCTTTAATTATATTATTTTATTTTATAAGCCCATCATTTATTTTAGAGTTTGTAGAAGTTGCTTCAAAAATTATTAATTAAAATTTATGAATAATTTTTTTATTTATGATTGTATTTGCAGCACTAATAATGAAGCAAAAAAAATTATATATAAATATAAAATTTATAAAGGAATTATTATTTCTGATAAACAGACACAGGGAAAAGGCAAATATGGTACAAAATGGATTTCAAAAAAAGGCAATTTGTATATGACATTATTTTTTAAGGTAAAAAATTATAATAGAATACTTAAATTACAATTTGACACTCTTAAAATAATTAAATCTATTTTGTTAAAAAAAATTAAAAGCAAAAATAAAATTAGTATAAAATATCCTAATGATATTCTAGTAAATAATAAAAAATTATGTGGAATTTTAATAGAAAGTATTAAACTTAATAAAATGATTTTTGGTTTAGTGGGTATAGGAATAAATATATCTAACTCTCCAAGTGTTAGTAAATATCAAACAACTTGCTTAAATAAAATAAATAGAAAAATAAATGATAGGATTGAAATAGCTCAATCTATAACAAAAGGGTTTAGAATATTGTGATTATTATAGATTTAGGAAACACATACTCAAAAATAGCTTTTTACGATTATCTTGGAAATAAAATAGTAAAAAAAATAAATATTAAAACTACAGAATTGATTAAGAAAAAATATCTAAATAGATTAAAAAAAAAACTAAAATCAAATCATTGTCTAATTAGTTCAGTTGTTCCATCTTCTTTTCGTAAAATAAGTAATTTTTTTAATAAAATAAATATTAAGGTATTTGAACTTTCAAATAAAAAATTAATTAAGAATATAAAAATTAAAATTAATAATAAAAAAAAAATTGGATCTGATAGAGTGGCAAATGCTATTGGTGTTACAAAGCTAGGTTATAAAAACGCAATTGTTATAGATTTTGGAACAGCTACTACTTTTGATATTTTGGTTAATTCAATATATGTTGGTGGTATAATTACACCTGGATTAGATTTATCAATCAAATCTTTACATCATCTAACCTCACAGCTTCCACTAATAAAATTAAAACATACTAATAAGATAATTGGAAAAAATACATTTGAAGCTATGAATTCTGGTATATATTATGGTTATATCTCTTTAATAAATGGTATTGTGAGTCAAATTAAATTACAAACAAGGAAAAAATTTAAGATTATACTTACAGGTGGGACTGGAAAAATTTTTCAAGGCAAATTAAAATTTAAGTCTGAATATATTGAGGATATAACATTGTATGGATTAATTGAAATAATTAATACAAATAAAAAGGAATTTAATGTCAAATAACAAAGAAATATTATTTTGTCCGTTAGGAGGTGTAGGCGAGATCGGTGCAAATATGAGTTTATACGGTTATGGTGAAAAAAATTTCCATGAATGGATAATGATTGATATTGGTGTTACTTTTACCGATGAAAGCATACCAGGAATAGATTTGATAGTACCAGATCCTGATTTTATTGTTCAAAAGAAAAAAAATTTAAAAGGGATAATTTTAACTCATGGTCATGAGGATCATATAGGGGCTATTTCATATTTGTGGCCTTATTTAAAATGCAAAATATTTGCAACACCTTTTACAGCTACTCTTATAAAGGAGAAATTTAAGGAAAAAAAAATTGATATTGATGAGTACCTTAAAATTATACCGTTAAATGGTAAAATAGATATTGAGCCATTTAAAATCGATTTTGTATCCTTAACTCACTCAATACTTGAACCAAATGCTCTTTTAATATCCACTCCATCAGGAAAAATATTTCACACAGGTGATTGGAAATGTGACTTAAATCCTTTGATTGGCAAGAATATGGACACCGGAAAATTAAAAAAAATTGGCGAAAATGGCATTTTAGCAATGGTATGCGACTCTACGAATATTTTTACCGAAGGAAGATCTGGTTCAGAGTCCGATGTAAGAGATAATTTGATGAATTTATTCGAAACTATACAAAATCGTATAATAGTTACTACATTTGCATCTAATGTTGCCAGGATGGAAAGTATATTTAAATGTGCAAATAAATCCGGTAGACATTTGTCACTTGTTGGTAGGTCAATGAACAAAATTTATAAAGTGGCAAAATCATGTGGGTATTTAACAGATGTAAAGCCACCAATTGACCCACGTGATGCTATCAGACTGCCAAGATCAAAAATAGTCTATTTGTGTACAGGTAGTCAAGGTGAACCAAAAGGAGCAATGAATAGAATTGTAAAAGACGAACATCCAGACGTAGAAGTGAATGAGGGTGATACTGTTATATTTTCTTCAAGAATTATTCCTGGCAATGAAAAAAAACTTTATAAGATGCATAATCTATTATGCAAAAAAAAAATCAATGTGATATCAGAAGATAACGCGTTCATACATGTCTCAGGTCATCCAGGTAGAGATGAAATGAAAGATATGTATCAATGGATAAAACCAAAAATATCTGTACCTGTGCATGGAGAACACAGGCACTTGTCTGAGCATTTTAATTTTGCTAAGTCAATGCAAGTTCCACATCCAACATTAATTGAAAATGGTGATGTTTTAAGAATATTTCCAAATGAACCTAAAATAATTGATAAAGTAAATAATGGTAAACTTTTTATTGATGGAAACAAACTAATTGATGAAGATAATTCAAGTTTAAAAGAAAGGAGAAATATTTCACACCACGGATATTTAAATATAAATATCATCATATCAAAAAATGGAAAATTGGAAAGGAATCCAATTATTAATATTAAAGGGTTACCTTTTGACGAGCTTGAAAAAAATGAATTAATATATGAATTAGAAGATATATATTTTGATACTTGTAAAAATAAAAATTTAAATAATAAGAAATTAGAAAAAGAACTAATAGATGAGATTAAAAACAATTTTAGGAAGAAAATTTATAACAGATGTAATAAAAAACCATACACAAATGTTAATCTAATACGAATATGATCAAGCTTGAAGACTTCATAGATGATATTATAAATGTTACTGCAAAAGCAGCATTAAATTCTTACAAATTCGTTGGAAAAGGTGACAAAAATTCTGCTGACAAAGCTGCAGTAGACGCAATGAGATCTGAATTAAATAAAATTAAATTTTCTGGTGATGTTGTTATAGGTGAGGGCGAGATGGACGAAGCACCAATGCTTTATATTGGGGAAAAATTAGGCAAAGCAAATTCTCCAACGGTCGATATTGCTGTAGACCCTCTAGATGGTACAAAATTAGCAGCTTATAATTTGCCTAATGCAATTTCTGTAATTGCAATTGCAAAATCAAATACCTTATTAAAAGCACCTGATATGTACATGGAAAAAGTTGCTATTGGACCAAATCTGCCACTAAATTTAATTGATTTAGATTATAGTTTTAATGACAACCTTTCTAAACTAGCTGAGGCAAAAAAAAAATTAATTTCTGAGTTATGTGTATGTATATTAGACAGACCTCGCCACAAAAAATATATTGAGATACTTAAAAAAAATAATTGTAATATTAAATTTATTACTGATGGAGATGTGGCTGGTGTTATATACGCGGCATTAAAGGATTCTAAGGTAGATATGTATTTTGGTATAGGCGGTGCTCCTGAAGGAGTCTTGGCTGCTGCTGCTATAAAATGTTTAAATGGTCAATTTCAAGGCAGATTAATATTTGAAAATGAAGAGGAGATATCAAGAGCAAAGAAAATGGGAATCACTGAAATTAACAAAAAATACAACTTAAACGATATTGTTAAGGATGATGTAATATTTTCATGTTCAGGTGTTACAAATGGAGAATTGGTAAAAGGAGTAAAATTTAATAAGAATAGATATCATGTTGAAACTTTGTTAATGCACGACGGATCTAAAAAAATTACAAAGTTATCTAAAGAATATGATTTATGACAAATGGTACCGTATTAGAAAAAGACTGGATATTTCAAGATATCGATGAAAAAAATATACAATCTTTATCATTTTTAACAGAGCTAGATTATATTTTTTGTAAAATATTAAATTGTAAAAAAATTACATCAGAAAATATTCAAGACTATTTATTCCCAAAAATAAAAAAAATGTTACCTAATCCATACATTTTTAAAGATATGAATCGAGGAATTGAGAATATTTATAAACATATAGAAAAAAAAAACAAAATTTGTATATACGGCGATTATGATGTTGATGGGGCATCGTCTACAGCAATATTATCAAAATATTTAAAATCCTTAAATATCAAGCATGAAATTTATATCCCTGATAGAATTAAGGATGGTTACGGGCCAAATAAAAAAATTTTTGAAAAATTAATTAAGAATGATAACAAGTTAATTATCACCTTAGATTGTGGTACATTGGCATTTGACTCAATTTTATTTGCTAAAACAAATAAAATTGATACGATAATCATTGATCACCATAAATCTATAGAAATTTTACCCGACGCTAATGCTGTAATAAATCCAAATAGATTTGATGAAAGTGGAAAATATAATTACTTATGTGCTGCAGGATTAGTTTTTATTTTTTTGGTTGCTTTAAATAAATTTTTAAGAGAAAAAAAATATTTTTATACTAATAAAACGATTGAGCCCAATTTGTTAAAATATCTCGACTTAGTGATGTTAGGTACGGTATGTGATGTTGTTCCATTAATTGATTTAAATCGTGCGTTTGTTAAACAGGGTCTTAAAGTTTTTTCCGAGAGAGAAAATCTTGGGCTAAAAACTTTATCTGATATATCTGAAATTGACCATAAATTTACAAGCAAAGATATTGCCTTTGTAATTGGACCTAAAATTAATGCAGCAGGTCGTATTGGTGACTCTAGTTTAGCAGCCAATCTATTACTTTCAGATGATCCTGAGTATACATACTCGGTTGCAAAAAAATTACATGACCTTAATTTAAAAAGGAAAAAAATAGAAAAAATAATTTTAGAAGGGGCTATTTTTGAAGCTGAAAAACAAAAAAATGATAATGTTCTAGTTTTGTCAAATAAAGAATGGCACGAGGGTGTGACGGGAATAATTGCTAGTAGAATTAAAGATTTATATGATAAGCCAACTGTCGTTATTTCTATAAATGGTGATTTAGCAAAAGGTTCAGCTAGATCAATAAACGGTTTTGATATGGGTATAGCAATAATCAAAATGCAACAAAAAAAAATTATTGTAAAAGGTGGAGGACACTCAATGGCAGGAGGTTTTTCATTGAAAACTGAAAATATCATTATTTTTAAAGACGAGATCAATAATATTTATCAAAAAAAAAATAAACATTTAAAAAAAAATAAACTAATAGTTGATTTCCCTATATCCCTTGACGCTTTAGATGAGAAATTTATCGATTATTTAAATAATCTAGAACCGTTTGGTTCAGGAAATAGAGAACCTGTAATTTTAATTAATAACACACAAATAGCGAAACCTATAGTAATAAAGGAAAAACATATTAAGTTTTTTTTTAAACACAACAATAAACATATTGAGGCAATATCTTTTAATTGCGCAGGTAAGCCTTTAGGGGAATACTTGTTAAAAAAAAGACAAGAAAGATTTGATGCAGTATGTAAATTGTCGATTAATTATTGGAATAATAGACAATTTTTACAGTTGATTTTGTTAGATTTAAAAGTAATGAAAGATAGTTAATTTAATTTTTGAATATAATTTGGTCCCTTCGTCTATCGGTTAGGACACGTGGTTTTCATCCTCGAAAGAGGGGTTCGATTCCCCTAGGGACCGCCACAATCAGTATTTATGCTTGAATATATATTATTTTTTTTCACATGTTTATGGTCATGTTTTTTCATTAAAGTAAAAAGTAATTTTTCACAGAAAGCAAATATACTATTTTCAATATTTGTTATAAAAGTTTCATATATTACACTATTTTCAAGTATATTTTTTGGTTTTTTTAATTTTGGATTTAAAAAAACACTCATTGGATTTTTCGTAAGTATTGTATTTGTTCAGGTAGTTTTTATTATTGGAAAAAAATATTTATTACAAAAAAAAAATTATTTAGATAAAGTTATTAAATTTAAATCTTATTTTGAATACTCTTTAATTATTTTTTTATTTATTTATTTGTTTTTTAAATTTTATTAAATCTTTATATAAATAATATTCATTGCATTTATAATTGATATTAATTATCAATCTCAAAGATAAGCATTGAAAAATTATTTGAATTAACTATTAATCAAGTATGGAAAAAAATACTTTCATTTGTAAAAAATGCGGAATGAACTTAACAGCAACATGCTCTAAATGTGATAGAATTGTGGATGTTAAACAATTGAGCGGTGGTTGTTTGGTTCAAATAACAAAATGTAGCGATTGCGCTAATACGCCAGTTGTTAGAGATATTTGTAATCACGCGTAATTATAAAAGATCTTCAATTCTCCTATAAAGCTTTTCGCTTGTAGGTTTTGTCATAGAGGAATATGTTTCTACAATATTCCCATTTTTATCTATTAAAATTTTGTAAAAATTCCACTTTGGTACTGTAGATTTACCGTGTGATTTGAGAGCCCATTTGTAAAAATCGTGGGCACCATCACCTTTGACGTTTACTGTTTCAGTCACAGGAAATGTAATACCAAAGTTACTCTCACAAAAATTCTTTACCTCTTGTGATGTATCTAATTCCTGATTAAAACTGTTTGATGATATACCTAATATTATTAATCCGTTATTTTTATACTTTTCCCAAGTTGTTTGTAATCCTTTATATTGTTTTGTAAAACCACATCTACTAGCAACATTGACTACAAGTATTACTTTATTTTTATAATCACTTAATTTGATTGTGTTTTCTGATAAATCTTTAAATGTTATTTCGTAAAGTTTTTTTTCCATCGAATTAGCTGGGTTTATTGATACTAAAAAAATTAAAATTAAAATATTAAATATCCGCATTTTTCTTCGTTGATAAAAGTAGAATTACATAACCCAAAACAGTAGAAAATAGTGAGCCCAACAATACCCCGATTTTAACTCCATCTATAATATCGGAATTGGGAAATGCTAAATTTCCAACAAATAGACTCATTGTGAACCCGATACCTGTTAAAACGCCAACTCCATAAAAACTAAACCAATTACAATTATCTGGTTTTTCAGCCCATCCAAATTTAATTGCTGCAATTGAAAATACAAATACACCCACTTGTTTACCAATAAATAATCCTAAACATATACCTAGTGGAACCGGAAGCAATAGGTCATTTAATGACACACCTTCTAAATTAACACCAGCATTAGCTAAGGCAAATACTGGCATTATTATAAATGATACGTAAGGTGCAAGTGAATGTTCAACATTTTTAAGCATAGAGTTTTTGTGACCATGAACTTCTTTTTCATGAGGTATTGTAACTGCTAATAACACTCCAGCTATTGTTGCATGAATCCCTGATTCGTGAGTGAAGAACCACATAAATGTACCAACTAACGCAAAAGGTAAAAAATTTTTTATTTTAAACTTATTTAAACCAATTAAAATTAAAAAACTCAAAAATACTAAAGATAAATAAAACAAGTTTAATTTTGTTGAATAAAATATAGCTATAATTATTACAGCACCCATATCGTCAATAATTGCAAGCGCAACTAAAAATACTTTTAAAGATAACGGCACCCTAGACCCTAGTAATGACAATATACCAATTGAAAAAGCAATGTCAGTAGCTGAAGGAATAGCCCAGCCCCTTAAAGTTTCTGGTGTTGAAAAATTTAATACAACATAAATTAATGCTGGTATTAGCATCCCACCAACTGCACCAAGTATAGGTAAGGCAGCTTGTTTTGGTCTTGATAACTCTCCCTCTACAAACTCTCTTTTAATCTCTAGGCCAACAACTAAAAAAAAAATTGCCATTAAAGCATCATTAATCCAATGAAATACTGAAAGTTTTAATTTAAAATCCCCTATACCTACAGGAATATAAGTCTTCAAGATTGAAAAATATGTTTCTGAAAGCGTTGAATTACTCACTATTAGCGCTATCACCGTCATAAATACTAGAACAATACCAGCAGATGTTTCTTGTTTTATAAACCACTTTAAAAATGATGTTGTTTTAGCTATCATTTCATTAATTTAACATTATATTTTAAGAATTTAAATTCTTAATTGTTTAATCTCTAAATAAATTAATGTATATACTTTTTAAATCTTATTTTATTCGGGGCATAGCGCAGCCTGGTAGCGCATCTGGTTTGGGACCAGAGGGTCGCAAGTTCAAATCTTGCTGCCCCGACCAATATTAAATAATTTATGGATAAAAATATACGTCAAGAGGCCTTAAATAACCTAGCGGAATTTGTTAATTCTGATTTAAAGAATTACTCAAATAAAAGAAATTACGATTTTGGACCAAATAATAGAAAAAATACGTCAAATTTGTCGAAATATATTACGCATGGAATCATACATGAGGAAGAAATAATTAGAATGTCTTTGGCTAAGTACAAATATCAAGAGATCGAAAAATTTATTCAAGAAATTTTGTGGAGAATTTATTGGAAAGGATGGTTAGAAAAAAGACATGGAGTCTGGAGTGATTATATAAATGATTTGATTAAATTAAAAAAAGAATACAAAAATAATAAAGTTTATAATGATGCGATTAACGCTAATACCAATATTGAATGTTATGATGATTGGGTAGAGGAATTAAAAAATTTTGGATATTTACACAATCATACAAGAATGTGGTTTGCTAGCATATGGATATTTACTTTAAAATTACCATGGCAGTTAGGTGCTGAATTTTTTTTAAAATACTTATTAGATGGAGATCACGCATCTAATACTTTGTCATGGAGATGGGTTGCAGGACTGCAAACAAAAGGTAAAAATTACGTTGCTGAAAGTTGGAATATTCAAAAATTTACAAATAATAAATATAAAAATACAAACTTAGAAAAGACAGCTTTACCAATTACTGAGGACAAAATTTATAAAGAAAGTTTTTTAAATTTTAGTAATGATAATATTTGCAATTATCAAAATTTAGTTATTTTTGAAAATAATTTGTCTTGTGAAAATAATGATTTTTTTCCTATCTTTAAAAAAATTTACGTTGTTAAGAATTTAAATAAGAGAAAAATTGAATATGACCCTAAAGTTTTGGACTTTAAGTCAGCACTAATACAAGATCAATTTAGCAGATTAGAAAATACTAAATTAACAGAAATAATTGATATCAACGACTTAAAAAAAATTGATATAACAAAATCAATATCTCTATATCCGAATATAGGTGAAAATTTGGATTTTATTAATGAGAATGTCCTAGATTTTAAATTTATTTATAGAAAAATAGATTTAATTTCGTATAAATTTTGTAATAAAGGTTATTTTAATTTTAAAAAAAATATTGGTCAAATATTAAAATCTGTAGGAATATAAGACAATTATACACATAAACATATCTTAAATTAATATTAAATATATTATAAAAGATATGTGCTATACTAATTGAACATAACAAAGAAATGAAAACTGCTAAAATTTATATTCCGACAAAAACAGCAATGCAATCTGGTAAAAGTAAAAACAGTTGGGTACTTGAATACCCAAATATATCAACATCAAAAGATTATCTCATGAATTGGACCTCATCAGAAAATACTACCAAACAAGTAAAAATATATTTTAAAACAAAAGAAGAGGCTATAAGATATGCTAAATTAAATAAAATAAAATATACTTTAATAGAACCAAAAAAATCAAAATTTATCATTAAATCGTACGCAGATAATTTTAAATAATGTTTAAATTTTTTACTAATAAAAATTGGTATCCATGGAGTCTCGGTGGAACTGTTATAATTTTAATGGCAACTTGGTTTTTAGTACAAATCGATGTTCAAATAAATCAATGGTTCGGTGAATTCTATGATGCTTTACAAAAAGCATTAACGTCACCTAATTCTGTATCTTTACAAGAATTTTTATCATATCTTTATACATTTGCTAAATTAGCTGCAGTATATGTTTTAGTAGTTATATTTGCTGATTATTTTACAAGCCATTGGACTTTTAGATGGAGAACCGCTATGGCAGATTTTTATCATGATAAATGGAACTATGCTTCATCTATAGAAGGCGCATCACAAAGAGTTCAGGAAGATACCTTAAAATTTGCAAGAATTATGGAAGGTCTCGGAGCAGAATTATTGAGAAGTATTATGACATTAATTGCATTTACTCCTATACTTTGGACATTATCAAAAAAAATAACTGAACTACCTTGGATAGGACAAGTAGATCACGCAATGGTTTGGGTAGCAATAATAGCGGCTTTAGGTGGAACAATTTTGTTAGCAAGTGTAGGAATTAAATTACCTGGAATAGAATATGATATTCAAAAAGAAGAGGCAGCATATAGAAAAGAATTGGTACTGGGAGAAGACTCAATTGAAAGGGCAAAGCCAAAAATAGTTTTAGACTTATATGGAGGTGTTAGAAGAATCCATTACAAACAATATTTTCACTATTTATACTTTAATGCAGTTAAATGGAGTTATTTACAAGGTATGGTTATTGTTCCTTATATTGCTTTAGCACCCACAATAGTCTCTGGTGCGATTACTTTAGGATTTGTACAGCAAATTGTTAGAGCATTTTCAAGAGTTGAAACATCTCTTCAGTATCTTGTGAGAAGTTGGCCAATTATCGTGGAATTAATATCAGTATATAGAAGATTAAATGAATTTGAGAAAAGATTAGAATTAAACAGTACAAAAGGATTACAAAAGATCTAACCAGCGTCAATTATATTAAATATTTTCTGTTTATTAAAAATTTTTAGAAGCATTGAGTATCTTTCAATGTTATTTATCTGATCGATATATTCTTTTGCCAAATCAAAAAGATGAGAATGATATAATGGATCTGCTATTAAAAAATCTTTTTCACCACTTTGTTTATATCCTAAAATATCACCATATCCTCTCAATTTTAAATCCTCCTCCGCAATGAGAAAACCATTAATATTATCTTTTATAATTTTTAATCTTTTTTTTGATAATTCTGATAAATTTTTATTATAAACTAATATACAGTTTGCTTTGCTACCACTTCTACCAACTCTTCCCCTCAATTGATGTAATTGAGCAAGTCCAAATCTTTCCGAGTTTTCAATCACTATAGTATTTACATTTGGATTGTCTATTCCAACTTCTACTATCGTAGTACAAACAATAAGATTTATTTTTTTATTTAAAAAATCAGATAATATTCTTTCACGATCTTTATCGTTTAAATTGCCATGCATACAATCAATTTTATGATTTGTATTATTTTTTAAATATTTTAATCTTTCGTTTACAGCTTTAACTTTAAGTTTGTCGCTTTCTTCAATTATGGGACATACCCAAAAAACCTGGTCTAAATTTTTAATTCTACTATCTATAAATTTTAAAACTTCTAAGATTTTATCATTTGGTTTTAAAAAAGTTGAAATGTTATTTTCAAATGGCTTTTCTGATATAGTTGACAAATCCATGTCCCCATAATTAGTTATAATCAATGTTCTTGGTATTGGAGTTGCAGTCATTAATAAAACATCTGTATTTAAATTACCTTTTGATGCTAATTCTATCCTTTGTTTAACTCCAAATTTATGCTGTTCATCAATTATTATATATCCAAGATTTTTAAATTTGATTTTTTCCTGAAATAAAGCATGGGTTCCAATTATAAAATTTATTTTACCATTTTCTATGTTATCTAGTACAAGTTTTCTTTTATCTTTATGTAATTTACTTGTTAAAATTTCAATATTTACATCTTGATCACCAAAAAACTTTTTAAAATTATCAAAATGCTGAGATGCAAGTATTTCTGTAGGTGCCATAAATGCTACTTGATAATTGTTTTGAATAACGCATAGGGCAGTCAAAAAGGCTACTATAGTTTTCCCACAACCAACATCACCCTGTAATAATCTCATCATTTTTTTTGATGATTTTAAATCTTTATTTATCTCTCTTATTACTTTAATTTGATCACTTGTTAATTCGAAGGGAATTTTATTCTTTATTAATTCTAAGTATTCATCTGGTATAAATTTATTTTTTTTTTTAACTTTATTTATTCTTTTTCTAATTTTTTTAAATAATAACAAATTTGATAATATTTCATCAAAAGCTAATCTTTCATAAAATATTGAGTTCTTGTTAATATCTTCGTTTTTTTCTGGATTGTGTATTCTTTTAATAGATGCGGACCAAGATAACCATTTTTTTTCATTTAATAAATTTTGATCTAACCATTCATTTATTTCTTGTAAATTATTACTTTCATTAAAATAAATTTTCTGTAAGGTTTTAGACGATATTCCATTTAAACTTGAATATTTTGACATTATTTTTTTAATACTATTTTCTTTGTCAATAGATTGAATATAATCAGGATTTGTCATTTGAAATTTATTTTTATAATAAGAAATTTTACCACTTATAATTACTTCAAAATTTAAGGGAAGTTGTTGTCTTATATAACTTTCTCTTACATTGAAAAAAACAATATCTATTTTACCAAAGTTATCTTCGCATGTTACTTTAAATGGTAAATTTCTTACTCTAGGAAAATTATATTTTATTGGTTTTACGAAAATAGTGCTAATTTTTCCAATTTCTAATTGATCTAATTTAGGGCAAAATCTTCTATCAATTAAACCAATCGGCAAATGTAATAAAAGATCTACTTTAGTATAAATTTGCTTATCGTTGAATTTCTTTAATATAATTTGCCCAACACCTTTTGCTTTGATTATAGAATCAAATAATTTATTATCCATTTTTCAATAATAATTTAATTTATGGATAATAGAGAATATTTTTTAAAAAAATTAGTTTTTAGAGCTACCCACAGGGGTACTAGAGAAATGGATATTTATTTAGGTGGTTTTATAAAAAATTATATAAATCAACTTACAGACGAAGAACTTAATGAATTTAAACAGATTTTGAGATTTTCCGACAAACAGCTAAGTGATTGGTTAATATATAATAAAAAAAATGAAAAAATCGAGGCAATAAATATTTCAAACAAATTAAAAAAATATAAATTTAAATAACATTCTAATATTAGTTGTTAAATGTATTAATTTAGTTTAAAAAGTTCATGAAATGGATGCAAAAGCTTTAGGACAATTCATACCGTTAATATTAATATTTGTTATATTTTATTTCCTTTTAATAAGGCCTCAACAAAAAAGAATTAAAGAGCATAAAGCCATGGTAAATGCATTGCAAAGAGGTGATCAGGTAGTTACAGCCGGAGGTTTACTCGGAAAAATTGAAAGAATTTTAGATAATGAAAAAGTTGAAGTTCAAATTTCAGAAAATGTTAATGTCAAAATTATAAAATCTACAATCTCTCAGGTATTAAGCAATACAGATACCAAGAAATAGTGTGCTACATTTTTCAAAACTCAAAATATTTTCTATAATAATTATTATTTTAATTGGATTTATTTTTTTTATTCCAAATTTTGTAGATTACAAATACTTTAATAAGTACACAAATAAGTTTAATTTAGGTTTAGATTTGCAAGGAGGATCATATTTATTGTTAGAGATAAACTCAAAACCTCTTGTTCAACAAAAAATTCAAAATAAAATTTTAGAAATTAAAAAAGAATTAAGAAAAAATAAAATTAGTTACAGTTCATTCAATTTAGATAATAAAATTGTTTCATTTAATGTAAAAAGAAATTCAGATAAAATATTCTCTATCTTAAATAAAAATAAAATAAATTATCTACCGGATGGATCAAAAGAATTTATTATTGAAAAAAAAAATACAAAAATAGTAATTAAATTTTCAGATAATTTTGTAAATAATATAAAAAAAAATGCATTAGAACAATCACTAGAAATAGTTAGAAATCGTATTGATGAAATTGGCACTAAAGAACCAACTATAATTGCTCAAGGTAAAGACAGAATACTTGTTGAACTACCTGGTTTAAAAGACCCATCAGGAATCAAATCTTTGTTAGGCAAAACTGCGAAATTAACATTTAGATTCTTAGTTAATAATGAAAAAGATGAATTTGGATATGAACTTTTAAATGATAAAACAAATTATGAAAAAAAATATAGAGTTGAAAAAAAAATTATAATATCAGGAGAAAATTTAATCGATGCTCAACCGGGTTTTGATCAAACAACTAATTCATCTGTTGTTAATTTTAAATTAGACACATTTGGCGCAAAAAAATTTGCTTTTATAACAAAAAAAAATATTGGAAGATTTTTAGCAATTATTATTGATGATGAGGTTGTGAGCGCTCCGGTTATTAGGGATGCTATAACTACAGGAAACGGTCAAATATCTGGTAATTTCACTGTAAAAGAAGCAAATGACTTAGCAATTTTATTAAGATCAGGTGCTCTACCTGCACCAATAAATATAATAGAAGAGAGAACAGTCGGACCAGATTTAGGTAAAGAGAGCATAGTTAAAGGATTTTTATCATTAATGCTCGGCTTTATTTTGGTAATAATATATATGGTTATAAATTATAAAATATTAGGAATATTTGCAAACTTCTCTCTTTGTATTAATTTAATTTTGCTCATAGCAGTATTATCAATTTTTGAAGCAACTTTAACTTTACCTGGTATTGCAGGAATAATTTTAACTGTTGGTATGGCTGTAGATTCTAATGTTTTAATTTATGAAAGAATAAGAGAAGAAAAAAAAATTGAAAAAAATAACATGATCGTTTTTGATTCCGCCTATAAGAGAGCCTTAACTACAATTTTAGACGCAAATATAACAACATTTATTGCAGCGGTCGTATTATACTCCATAGGTAGTGGACCAATCAAAGGGTTTTCTATCACGCTTGCAATCGGAATTATTACGTCTTTTTTTACTACATTTATATTTGGTCGTTTATTAGTAGCTTTGTATTTAAAAAAAAATAAAGAAAGAGATAAAATATTTTTATGAACATATATAAAAAAAGAATTAATTTTTTAAAGTTTCATAAAGCTTTTTTATTTTGCTCACTTTTTTTCTTCCTGGGCTCATTGTTGATATTTTTTTTAAAAGGTTTAAACCTTGGTATTGATTTTAGGGGAGGCACGGTAATTGAAATGAAAGTTGAAACTCCTGTTAAATCAGAAACCATTAGACAAGAACTGCTAAATTTAAACTTAGGAGATGTTAAAGTAAAAGAATTTGGCAAAACAACTCAGTTTTTGGCAATATTTGAAAAAAAAGGATCATCAAACAATTTTATTAATAATATTAAATTAAATTTAACTAAAAAACTTAATCAAAATATAGATTTTCAACGGGTTGAGGTTGTTGGTCCCAAAATAAGCGAGGAATTAAGTAAAAAGGGTTATTTAGCTGTATTTATAGCCCTAATTTGTATGCTTATTTACATATGGTTTAGATTTGAATGGCAGTTCAGTATTGGATCTATTCTAGCATTAGCGCATGATGTTTTTATTACTATAGGAGTATTTTGCTTATTATCATACGAATTTAATTTATCAATTGTAGCAGCTATATTAACAATTATTGGTTATTCTATGAACGATACAGTTGTTATATATGATAGGATTAGAGAGAATCTGAAAAAGTATGATAGTAAAAATTTTTCAGAGTTAATAGATGACTCAATTAACGAAACTTTACCTAGAACAATAAAAACATCCGTTACTACATTACTAGCTCTAATATCAATTTACATTTTAGGTGGTGAAATTCTTAAAGGTTTTTCTTTTGCATTAATTTGGGGTGTCTTGATTGGTACTTATTCATCAATTTATATTGCCTCTCCATTATTACTATATACTAATGTAAAGAGAGACTGGAGCGATCCTATAGATAACACTCCTTAGGCTATTTTTTTTTCTTTGTTAATTAATATTTTGCTTAAAAATTTTGCTGTATAGCTTTTATTAACTTTAAGAATATCCTCTGGTCTTCCTTGAAAAATAACTTCACCACCATTGTCACCGCCATCTGGACCCATATCGACTATCCAATCGGCAGTTTTAATAACCTCCATATTGTGCTCTATTACAATAACCGTATTTCCTTTTTGTACAAATGCTTGAAGAACATCGAGTAACTTTTTTACATCGTGAACATGTAACCCTGTGGTTGGTTCATCTAAAATATAAACCGTTCTACCTGTGGATCTCTTGGATAACTCTTTAGCTAATTTTATTCTTTGAGCTTCACCACCTGATAATGTTGTCGCCTGCTGACCAATTTTCATATAGCCTAAACCTACTTTCTGCAAAGTTAATAATTTATCTTTAATCGTTGGTATATTAGAAAAAAAATTTACACACTCATCTACACTCATGTTTAAAACATCTGAAATATTCTTGTCTTTGAAAGTAACAGCAAGAGTTTCTCGATTATATCTTTTACCTTTACAAACGTCACATTCGACAAAAACATCAGGTAGGAAATGCATTTCATATGTAATAACACCATCACCTTCACATGCTTCGCATCTACCTCCTTTGACATTAAATGAAAATCTACCAACTTTATAACCTCTACTTTTAGCCTCGGGTAAGCTAGCGAACCAATCTCTAATAGGCGTAAATGCTCCTGAGTATGTTGCAGGATTTGACCTTGGCGTCCTACCTATTGGTGATTGATCAATGTCTATAATTTTATCTAAATATTCATATCCCTTTATACCTTTAAATGGTTTAGGCATTTTTCTTGAAATTTGCTTGTTTATCATTAAGTTTAAAGATCTAAATAATGTATGTAAAATTAAAGTTGATTTCCCGCTTCCCGAAACCCCAGTAACACATGTAAATGTACCAAGCGGAATATCCAAATTAACATTTTTGAGATTGTTACCAGAGGCGCTTAAAATTTTTAAAAATCTTCCGTTTTTTGCATTTTTTCTTAATTTAGGTAAACCAATATACTTTCTTTTAGATAAATAATCTCCTGTAATACTATTTTTATTTTCACAAATTTGATTAAAATTTCCTTCTGCAATTACCTTACCACCATTTATGCCTGCACCAGGTCCTATATCAATTATATGATCTGAATTTAACATAGCTTCTTCATCATGTTCCACAACTATGACTGTATTACCCAAATCTCTTAATCTTTTTAAAGCTTTAAGTAATTTAATATTATCTTTTTGATGAAGCCCTATTGATGGTTCATCCAAAACATAAAGGACACCTTGTAATCCAGAACCTATCTGGGAGGCAAGTCTAATACGTTGAGATTCTCCACCAGATAAAGTACCAGACCCCCTTGATAAATTTAAATAATCAAGGCCTACATTTACTAAAAAGGACAGTCTTTCATTAATTTCTTTTAAAACATGCTGCGCAATTTTATTTTCTCTTTCACTTAAGTGATTTGGAAGATCTTGGAACCATTTATAGGCATCTTTTATAGATAATTTAGTAACGTCACTAATATTTTTATTATTTATCTTTATGCACAATGCTTCTTCTTTTAATCTATTGCCCTTACAATTTTCACAATCTTTTTCACTTTGATAATTTGAAATTTCGTCTCTTTTCCAGTCACTTTCAGTTTCTAAATATTTACGTTCAAGATTATTAATAACCCCCTCAAACGTTTTTTTATTACTATAAACTTCATAACCATCATCGTAAGTGAATTTAATTTCTTCATCATCTGAGCCATAGAATATAATATCTTGAATTTTTTTGGTTAACTTTTTCCATGGTACGGTTAAAGAAAACTTATAATGTTTAGCTAAAGATGATAATGTTTGTGCATAATAATGACTAGTGGAATTAGACCATGGTTTTATGCAACCGTCAGCTACTGTTTTATTTTCATCTGGCACAACTAGTTTAGGATCAACATACAAATCTACTCCTAGACCATCACATTCTGTACAAGCGCCAAATGGAGAATTAAATGAGAACAATCTAGGTTCTATTTCTTCTATTGTAAAACCCGATTCTGGACAGGCAAATTTTGACGAAAAAGTAATTTTTTCAATAATTCTATGCTCTTTAGGCATACTTTCGTTTTCATGTTCGACATAAATTAATCCATCTGACAATTTAAGCGCTAATTCAACACTCTCTGATATTCTTTTATGATCATTGTTTTTATTGTTAAATTTATCAACTAATAAATCAATGTTATGTTTTAATTTTTTATTAAGGGTAGGGTGTTCTCCAATATCGTAAATTTTTCCATTAATTCTAATTTTATCAAAACCCTGTTTCTTATAATTTGCAATTTCTTTTTTATATTCACCTTTCCTTCCCCTTACAATTGGTGAAAAAATATTTAATTTTGATGGCTTAGGAATATCTAATATTTTATCAACCATTTCTGTTACTGTTTGCGATTTTATTGGTTTTCCAGTAAATGGTGAAAATGGAGTTCCCACTCTTGAATATAATACCCTCATATAATCATATATCTCTGTAACGGTAGCAACAATTGACCTTGGATTTTTAGACGTGGTTTTTTGTTCTATAGAAATAGCTGGTGATAAACCTTCTATGAGATCTACATTTGGTTTTTTCATTTTATCTAAAAATTGTCTTGCATATGCTGATAAACTTTCAACATATCTTCTCTGTCCTTCAGCATAAATCGTGTCAAATGCCAGTGATGATTTACCAGAACCAGATAGGCCTGTTACAACCACAAGCTTATCCCTTGGTATTTCAAGAGAAATATTTTTTAAATTATGTTCTTTCGCACCCTTTACTACAATATTTTTCAACATATCACGCGATTTGTTTTAATCTTAATTTGTTCTTTTTATATGCGATATATGGTATAAATTAATATATTTTAATCAATTAAATATATTAAAAAATGGCTGGAAGTCTTAATAAAGTACTTTTGATAGGTAGATTAGGCAATGATCCTGAGATCAAACCTATGCAAAATGGTAAAAACGTTGCAATTCTTAGCTTGGCTACAAGCGAAAGCTGGAAAGATAAAAACACTGGAGAAAAAAAAGAAAAAACAGAATGGCATAGAGTAGTTATATTTAATGAAGGTTTAGTCAACGTTGTACAAAAATATTTAAAAAAAGGATCTCAGGTTTATGTTGAAGGTCAATTAAATACCAGCAAATATACAGATAATAATGGTCAAGAAAAATTTAGTACACAAATAGTAATACAGGGATATAATTCATCATTAACTATGTTAGGAGCATCTAGTAAATCTAATGACAATAGTATAAATCAAGACTCTCCTAGCAACTTGCCATCAGGTGATAATGACGTAAAGTCAGGTCTCGACGACGAAGTTCCTTTTTAATAATAAATGAAAGATAAAAAATTAGGCGTTAGAAATATTCAAGATGAAATGAAATCATCTTACTTATCTTACGCGATGAGCGTAATTATAAGTAGAGCATTACCCGATGCGCGTGATGGTTTGAAACCAGTTCATAGAAGAATACTATACGCTATGTTTAAAGGTGGTTATGACTGGAGTAAACAATATCGAAAATCAGCACGAATAGTGGGCGATGTAATTGGTAAATACCATCCTCACGGAGATCAAGCTGTTTATGATGCAATGGTAAGGCTTGCACAAGATTTTTCTATGAAGGAGAAATTACTAGATGGTCAAGGAAATTTTGGCTCTATAGACGGAGATAATGCTGCAGCTATGAGATATACTGAAGTTAAATTAGCGAAGATTACAGAACATTTGGTATCAGATATTAATAAAAATACTGTAGAATTTCAAAATAATTATGATGACACTGAATTAGAGCCAAAGGTTCTTCCATCTCAATTTCCAAATTTAATAGTTAATGGAGCAGGGGGAATTGCAGTTGGTATGGCTACAAATATACCACCGCACAATTTGTCAGAGGTAATAGATGGTACATTAGCTTATATAGATAATGAGAATATATCTTTGGAGCAATTGATGAAAATCATTCCTGGCCCAGATTTTCCAACAGGTGGTATAATTCTTGGAAAAGATCAAATAATTAAGGGTTATAAAGAGGGTAGAGGTTCAATAAAAATTAGAGGTGAAATTGAAATAGAGGAACAAAAAAATGAAAGAAAACTTATAATAATAAAATCAATCCCTTACCAGGTAAATAAAATTGCTTTAATAGAAAAAATTGCTTTATTAATTAGAGAAAAAAAAATTGAAGGAATTTCTGACTTAAGAGACGAGTCTAACAAAGACGGTATAAGAATAGTAATTGAAATAAAAAGAAATATAAATACAGATGTTGTATTAAATCAATTATACAAATTTTCACCATTAGAAAGTTCGTTTGGTTTTAATACTCTTGCTATAAAAGATAACAAACCACAAAATCTTTCATTGATCGATTTTATCGATACTTTTTTAAAATTTAGAGAAAAAACTATAATTAAAAGATCACTGTTCGATTTAAAGAAAGCTAAAGACAGAGTTATGATATTGATTGGATTATTTGTAGCAATTGAAAACATAGATGAAATAATTTCGATTATAAGAAAATCAAAAACTCCAGAAGAAGCAAAATCTAAATTACTAACCAAAAAATGGGATATTAATAAATCTAAAATTGAAAATAATATATTTGAAATATCAGATCTTGATAAAAATGAAATAAATTATTTAACAGATACACAGGTTAAAGCAATTTTAGATTTAAAATTACAAAAACTAACAGCACTAGGTTTTAATGAAATTAATGATGAGTTAAAAAAACTGCACCATATTATTATAGAATTAAAAAAAATTCTTGCTGATAGAAAATTCCTATTAGAATGTATAAAAAAAGAGTTGATTAACATAAAAGATAAATTTGGTAGTAAAAAAAGAATTACTAAATTTAGCGACCAAGTAACAAATTTAGAAGTTGAAGATGTAATACAAAAAGAAAGTATAATGGTTACTATAACTAACCATGGTTATATTAAAAGGTCTTCCTTAACCTCTATTAGGTCACAAAAAAGAGGAGGCAAAGGTAAGGGAGGTATTAAAACCAGGGAAAATGATTTTGTTACTGAAATATTTACTGGTACAACTTTATCTACAGTTTTATTTTTTTCAAATAATGGAAAGGTTTTTAAAATTAAAGGGTGGAAAATACCCGAAGGATCAAATCAATCAAAAGGGAAGCCAATTTCAAATCTATTTAGCTCATTAAATAAAGATAAGAAAATATCATCAATAATGATTTTGCCAGACTCTGATAATGATATGGAAAAATACAAAATTGTTTTTGTGACGAAACAAGGAAAAATAAGAAGAAATAAAATAGAAGATTTTAAAAATATTCAATCAAACGGAATAATAGCTATGAAACTTGGTAAGGATGATGAAATTGCGTCAGTAAAGCTTGTAAAAGATGAGGATGACATTTTAATAAGCACTTATCATGGAAAGTGCTTAAGAATCAATTCAGCAAATATTAGACTTTTTAAAGGTAGATCTGCAAAAGGCGTTAAGGGAATAAACATAATCAATGACGATAAAGTAATATCTTTAACCGTGATCAAAAAATCCGATATTGACAGAAATAATAAAATTAAAAACTTGAAAGATAAAAATATAGAACAATTTATTTTGTCCATAACAAACAGTGGCTATGGTAAGAGAACATCGGTATTTGAATTTAATATTAAAGGCAGAGGAGGAAAAGGAATGAAAGTTATAAAAATAAATAAAAAAAACGAAAATTTAGCTGCGTGTTTATCTGTTTATGAAAATGACGATGTAATGGTAATTACAGATAAAGGTCAAATGCTAAGGTGTAACGTAAAAACGATAAGAGTATCTGGAAGAGATACATCTGGGGTGAAGATTTTAAATACTTCACCAGACGAAAGAGTAGTATCCGCTGTGAGGGTAATAGATGAGTAGGATAAAAATTGCATTATATCCTGGTACATTTGATCCAATAACTTATGGTCATTTAGATATTATAAAAAGATCTACAGATATTGTTGACAAATTATATATCGGCATAGCAAATAATAGAAAAAAAAAAGTACTTTTTAATATAAAAGATAGAAAAACTATTATAAATGACACTATAAAAAAATTGCCTTTAAATATTAGAAAAAAACTTATTGTAACTAGCTTTGAAGGATTAACAATAGACTTTTGTAAAAAAGTTAAAGCAACGATTTTAATCAGAGGTCTGAGGGTTGTAGCTGACTTTGAATATGAATTTCAGCTTGCTGGCATGAACAATAACCTCAATAAAAATGTCCAAACAATTTTTTTAATGGCAGATATTCAAAATCAAGCTATATCATCTAATATGGTTAAGGAAATAGCAAATCTGGGTGGAAATATAGCAAAATTTGTTCCAAAATCCGCATTGAAACTACTAAAACAAAGATTTAAAAAATTATGAAAATATATAGAATTTTTTTTATATTTTTTTTATTATTGTTAAGTAATGGTATAAAAGGTGAAGCTATGGAAACGATTATTATGAAAATAAAATATGGAGAAGTGGAAATCGAATTATTTAAGGATGAGGCACCTAACCATGTTAAAAGAATTTTAGAATTAGTAAATGAAGGTAAATATAATGGTGTTGCTTTTCATAGAGTAATTGAAGGTTTTATGGCACAAACTGGAGATGTAAAATTTGGGAATATTAATAATTTTAATAAAGATTTAGTAGGCACAGGAAGCTCAGATTTACCAGATTTAAAAGCAGAATTTAATAACATTCCTCACGAAAGAGGAACAGTTTCCATGGCTAGATCATCAAATCCAGATAGCGGTAATAGCCAATTTTTTATTTGTTTTAAGGCTGCTCCTCATCTTGATAGACAGTATACTGTATTTGGTAAGGTTACACGTGGTATGGAATTTATTGATCAAATAAAAAGGGGAGAGTCTGGATCTGGTTCTGTTTCGTCACCAGATTATATAGAAAGTATAAAGATAAAATAAATATTAATGAACATTTCGTTTGAATTATTATCGGAAGATAATAAAGCACGTTTAGGTCTTATAAAAACACCTAGAGGAAATATTCATACTCCCGCTTTTATGCCAGTCGGTACATTAGCAACTATAAAAGGTCTTACTATAGAGCAGGTTCTTCAAACTAAATCAGAAATCATATTATGTAATACTTATCATTTACTATTAAGACCCGGTGTAGATAGAATTTGTAGATTAGGTGGTCTTCATAAGTTTATGAATTGCAAATTACCAATTTTAACAGACTCAGGAGGGTTTCAAGTTATGTCATTATCTAAAAGCAGAAAAATTTCTGAAGAAGGTGTAGTTTTTAATTCACATATAGATGGTAAAAAAATATTTTTGTCACCAGAAATTAGTATAGATGTACAAAAAAATCTAAATTCTGATATAGTTATGGTTTTTGATGAGTGTCCTAAATATTCTAATGATAAAGATCAAATAAAAAAGTCTACAGATCTATCAATAAGATGGGCCTCCAGATCAAAAAAAGAATTCGGTAATAATAATAATAAATTTTTGTTCGGTATTGTTCAGGGTGGTATATTTGATGATCTAAGATTAGATTGCCTAAAAAAACTTAAAGATATTTGCTTTGACGGTTATGCTATAGGTGGTCTTGCAGTAGGTGAGTCACAGATAGAAATGTTTAATACTTTAGATTGTTTAAAAGATGACTTACCTAAGGAAAAACCCCATTATTTAATGGGAACCGGAACTCCGGGCGATATATTGGGTGCAGTATTTCGAGGTATTGATATGTTTGATTGCGTTTTGCCAACACGTTCTGGTAGAACTGGATTAGCTTATACTTGGAAAGGAAAGATAAATTTAAGAAATTCTAAATACACAAAAGATGATGATCCCCTTGACCTGGGTTTAAATTGTCCAGCATCAAATCTTTATTCAAAAAATTATCTTAATCATCTCATCAATTCTAATGAAATATTGGCTTCAACACTAATAACTTGGCATAATATAGCATTTTACCAGGATTTAATGGAGAAAATTAGGTACCATATTAGCAACAAATCTTTCAAGAGTTTTTATAATAAATATTTCAGTATTTTGAATGAATGAGATAGTATTTTGCTTGAATTTTGCTGAAAATTTTAATATTAAAATGATTTTTTAACGCATTGTATCATGAGTTGTAAAAATCTATATTGTAATTCGTGGGCCCGTAGCTCAGTAGGTAGAGCAATTCCCTTTTAAGGAATGGGTCACAAGTTCGAACCTTGTCGGGCTCACCAAAATGATTGATAGAAAATTTTATTTTAAAAAATGTTCTAACTGTAAAACAGATATAAAAGTTACTCCTGAGTTATATCGACTAAAAGAGAAAATATTTTGTGATAATTGTTTAGAAGCTCAATTTAAGAGATTTAAAAAGTTTAAATATCTTTAATCTTAGGAAATCTGGCCTTGATAGTAGGTATCCAACGTTTTATTTGTCTAATTCTGTTTGTTGGAGATGGGTGAGTACTTAAAAACTGAGGTGGTATTTTTCCTTTTTGCATCTTTCTCATTCTTTTCCACATTTCAGCCGCTTCATTTAAATTATAACCTGTTAGAGATGAAAATGCTAATCCTAAATAGTCTGCCTCGCTTTCTTGTTTTCTTGTAAAAGGATTAAAAATTCCAACTTTTAATATATCCACACCAGTAGTTTGTCCAACTGTATTTCTTGTTCTACCAATTGCACCACCTAAAAAAGCATCTGCTACAGCAGTAGTAATATTAATTGCAGTCGCAGCACTAGCTCTTTCAACAGAATGTTTAGCTACTGCATGTGCTATTTCATGGCCCATGACATTTGCTAAACCATCTATATTTTTTGTTACTTTTAATATACCCGTATAAACTGCAATTTTACCTCCTGGCATGCACCATGCATTAAGCATTTTATCATCATCAACCAATATATATTCCCAATTGAAATTTGTGGTAGGGTCTTTTTTTCTTTCTCTTTTAAAGTATTCTGTTATTGCCATTTCCATTTTTCTGCCAATATTTTTGATTTCATCCAGGGTTTTGTTGTCCTTGCTTAGTTTTGCCTTCTTTTTGAAATTTCTATAAGCCTTTTCCGCTTGTGAATTAATAACTGACTCAGGATATATTTTAAGTTGTTTTCTTCCTGTAATAGGTGTTGTGGTGCATGAATGCAGCGCAATAGCACAACAGCTACAACCAATATATGACAGAAATTCTCTTCTTTTCATGTTTTATTTATTTCAATAAAGTGTAAGTTAACTAATTATAATATTGATTCAACATAATTAATATTAAATTTAGTATGAATAAAGATAATAAAAAAGGCCAAAAAAAATCAATACTAACTAGAATAAGAAATTATTTTTTAGCAGGTGTTGTAGTAATGATACCAATTGCAGCAACAGCTTATTTAACCATATTTATTATCAATATATCTGAGAAAATCCTACCAAAATCAATAAACCCTAATCAGTACTTACCAATTGATATCCCGGGATTAGAAATATTTATAGCTTTTATTTTATTGACCGTAATCGGTATGTTGTCATTAACTTTTTTAGGAAAAAGATTATTATTATTAAATGAAAAAGTATTAAATAAGATACCGATTCTCAGAACAATTTATAATGGATTAGGTCAATTAACTCGAAGTTTTACTAATAAAGAATCAGAGTCAAAAAAAATCGTGCTTTTAGAGTACCCAAGGCAGGGAATATGGTCAATTGGTTTTGCAACTGGTGATAATCAAGGGGAAATTTCTAATAAACTAAACAAAGAGTTAGTTAATGTTTTTGTTCCTACCACACCGAATCCAACTAGTGGATTTTTATTAATGGTACCAAAGAAAGATTTAATTTACCTAGATATGAACTTTGAAGATGCATCAAAGTTTATTATGTCTGCTGGATCCATAAATCCAATAAAATAACCTTTTCCAGGAGAAACAGAGATGGCTAAATCTTAGTATTCCTGGAAAAGAACTAACATTTAATTGATTTTAGATTTTTTGTCTATGTAAGTATATGTTAACTATATTATAATATAAACTTTAATATAATAATATAAAATACTGTAATTATTGAATAATTTGCGATTATATTATAATTAATAATATTTAAAATATTTGTATATGTTAATTTGACATAACAGTTGTAATAATATATTACTAGTGATAATTAAATGTTATCAATACTAATATGAATAAATTGACTAAAAACTTACAATTATTACATGAGGCCACATTAAATAACCTCAGAAGCTCAAAAGCCGAAAATACATTAAGAGCTTATAAGTCTGACTTTAGTGATTTTGCAGCCTTTTGTAAGCAATATAAATTAAATTCATTACCTTCAGAACCTAAAACAATTTCTTTGTATATCACGTATCTTTCAGATAAATCAAAAATGAGTACTTTAAGACGAAGATTAGTGTCTATTAGTATGCTTCATAAGCTAAAAAACCATTATCTCGATATAAAACATCCAATCATTGTTGAAAATTTGATGGCTATAAAAAGAAAAAAAGGAAGTATTCAAAAAGGTAAAAAGCCAATATTAATAAATCATCTAAAATCAATAATTAACATTATTAATGAACAAAAAAAACCAGAAATTAAACAACACAGAGACAAATCTTTGCTGTTAATTGGTTTTGCTGGTGGTTTTAGACGTAAAGAGCTTATCTCAATTGACTATGAAGATTTAGAATTTGTTCAGGAAGGACTTAAAATCATTGTTAAAAAATCAAAAACCGATCAATTTGGTGAGGGTATGGTAAAAGGGCTTCCCTTTTTTGCAAATGAAACTTATTGTCCTGTAAAGAATTTAAAAAAATGGTTAGAAATTTCAAATATTAAATCTGGACCTATTTTTAGAAGATTTTCTAAAGGTCTAACGTTATCTAACAAAAGATTAACAGACCAATCTGTGGCACTATTAATAAAAGACTATTTAAAATTAGCTGGAATTGAAAGTGATAATTTTTCAGGACATAGTTTAAGATCAGGCTTTGCTACTGTTGCTGCTGAGTCAGGGGCAGACGAACGTAGTATTATGGAAATGACAGGACATAGAACAACACAAATGGTTAGAAGATACATTAAAGAAGCGAATATATTTAAAAATAATGCTTTAAATAAAGTTAAAATATAATTAATTTTTAATCTTAATTAGATTTTTATAAAAATTATTTAAATATTAATATCTTTAAATATTTTAATTTGCATATAATCAAATGAATTAAGAAAAATAAATTCTTTTTAGGCTTTTCTAAAGGTCCATCAAAAGGAATAGATTCGATTTTGTTATTTATAAATTTTCCACCTCTTAAATAATATTTAGTAAAAAAAACTGGAGTTATACCCCATTTTTTTAAGAAAGTTTTATTGCCTTTATTAATTTTTAAATTGTATTTTTTTCTTAGTGTAATTGATCCAAAATGATACACTTTAAAATTAGATAATCCTTTAAATATTCTAACCCCCCTCTTCCATAATTTCATATTTAAATCTGGATCTGATCCTATTCCGGGATTAAATTCTTCACTAAAACCTCCAATATCATTCCAAATTTTTTTATGGATTAAGTGTGGTGCCCAATGTGATCCTTGGTAATCGAAGTATTTTAAAGAATTATAATTATTTAATAATTTTTCTTCGTTAAAATTTTGATAACTATCGCCACAATCAAATTGTATATGTCCGGAATTATGCTCTATCATAGATGATGATAGATAATATAAGTTATGACTCAAATTTAATATTTCATTTTTTAAAGCTATGTCCCATCCAGGACAAAAATACATATCATCATGAGAGTACAATATATAATCAGTAGTTGCTTTTTTAGATGCGATATTTGTAGAAGTACACAAACCTAAATTATGCGCAGAGTATGTGAAATTAATATTTTTTTTTTTTTAAAAAATCTATAGTTCCATCGTTTCCTATATTGACATGCACAAGTAACTCATGGTCATATTTAGAATTTTTTATTACGCTATCAATGGTCAATTTTAAATAATTAAAATTTTCTAAAGTTGGTATTATTATTGAAAATCTCACTATTTCATCCAAAAAAACTTAGTTGATTTGATACCTAAAGATTTTTTAACCATATAATTTGTAACTAATTTATTATTAAATAATTTGAAATATTTTTCTCTACCCTTTTTGCCAATAACAATAAGTTTTTTTTCATTTTTTTTATAAAAATTTATTTTATTTAATAAGTCTTTATCATTTTCGTAGGTAATTAATTCGTTATTATTGAAAAAATCTTGAAAATTATATTTTTTATCACAGATAGTTGCGACACCATTAGCCATAGTAGAGGTTATTCGATCACTTGAATAATATTTTATTGGTTCACCCCTGCTAATGTTAATTGCTAATCGACATTTAGATAATTTTTCAAAAAATTCATCACCCCATATAGGTTGAGCGTTATTCATACCAAAAATTTTAAAACTTATATCATTAGATTTAGAGACAATATTGTTAATAAATTTTTCTCTTGGATCAGAGTAATTGTTTTTTAAAGTTCCTCGATGTTGACCATGGCTAATGGCTATAAAAATATCAAAGGTTTTAGGGTTATTATAAAAACAATTTGTATCAATTGATGGATCAGCGGGATTTGGTATAAAAAAGCTATTAGAACTTAAAAATGAAACCTTTTCAGGTGATGTAGTTAAAAAAGTAGTATCTATTACTTTTTTTTTAGACAATATTCTATTTTTATTTTTTATATAGTCGGGTCCAGTTTTTATTAACGGATCAAGAAACCATTGTGAAATTTTAATATCACTAAAATTTTTTCTGATTTTTTCTAATGGATCAATAGGTAAATTATCGGCATGGCCAAGCATAATAAGATCGGGTTTAAAATTATTAACAGATGATAATACTATACTAGATAATTTTTTCTTACCCTCTAAATCATAAATATTTTTCGATGTACTTAAAATATCTCTATCACTAATAGTTAGCACATTATAACCATTCATTAAAAAACCATTATTAATCTTTTTTGAAGTTGAATAATACAGTCTACCGTTATGTCTTATATGAGTGTCAGCAATATGAATTATTTTAATTGGCTTGTTAAAATTAATATTAATTTTCTTATTTATTAATTTATCTCGTATAACATCCAGTTCTTTTGATTTTTTTTTTAGATCATGAACATGGTTTTTAAAAGCATTAACTTGTAAATTATTTCTTAACTTTTTATTTTTAATAATTTTACTTATTGCATCATATAAACTTTTAACACTTAGAGTATTTAAAATTAATTTATGTTTTAAAGTTTCTGGCAATCCTCCTTTATTTGATATAATCGTAGCGCAACCAGCAGCACCTGATTCAATAGCAACTCTACCTAAAGGTTCCTCCCATCTAGATGGGATCACGCATATAGAGGATTTTTTTATTCTCTTTATAGTATCTTGATAATTGAGCCATCCTAAATTTTTAAACCTTTTGTGTGTAAAATTGATTTTTTCTCTAGGTTCATCACCTACGACTTCAACAGTCCAATCTTTAAATTTTTCTAAAATTTGGATTGAGGCTTTACCAAAAATATCATAACCCTTTGATGTATTTAGTTTTCCTACAAAAATTATATTTTTATTTTTTTTTGGAAATTTATTTTCTTTACTAATTCCATGATAAACAATTTGAGTTTTGTCAGTATTTTTAAAATTAATGTTTTTAAAGAATTGGTCTTTTATATACGAGCTTACAAAAATAATTTTATCTATATTTTCTAAAAGATATTCTCTATCACTACTTAATGATGATCCTCTTAGTGATAATGGGTCATTAGCTATATGTAAAATAATTTTCTTTTTAGTTTTTTCTTTTAAAATTTTTGCGATTTGAGGTCTATTATGTATTTCAATAATATCTGGATTAAATTTAGAAATTTCTTTAACTAATAGTTCTGAGTATTTGACGTTTGAACTAGTAAGTTTAGAATTCCCAATTTCAACATTAATATAATTCTTATCAATTATATCTTTTTTGTCTGTATTGCCATATATTCTATATTGGTATCGGCTTATTTTTGTATATTCTTTTATAAAAAGAGAAACAGCACCCGAGTATTTCAATGAATAATTTTCAGTTAATGGTAATACAACTGCAATTTTATTTTTCATTTTTTATTTTAAAAATTTTATTAAAGTTTTCAGTGGTTTTTTCAGCAACATCATTTATATTTATATTTTTAATTGTAGCAATTTTTTTAGCTATAAGATCCAAATTTAATGGTGTATTTTTTTTACCCCTAAATGGCTCAGGAGCTAAATAAGGTGAGTCAGTTTCTATTAAGATTTTATTCATGGGTACATACTTCACTACATTATCCAAATAATGATTATTTTTGAATGTAATAACACCACTAAATGATATTATAGCTCCTAGGTCTAATATTTTTTTAGCAAAACTTAAGGATCCAGTAAAACAATGAATTATAATGTTGTTTTCATATAAATTAACATTTTTTTTTATTATATTGTAAGTATCTTCTTCAGCGTCTCTTGTGTGTATAATTAGTGGTAATTTTTGTTTATTAGCTAAAGATATATGTTTAACAAAATTCTCCTGTTGTACATCTATATTAGATTTAACTCTATGGTAATCTAATCCTGTCTCGCCAATACCAATAATTTTATGATTATTCTCAATTAATTCACAATAATCTTTTTCATTAAATATTTCATCTAGGTTATTAGGGTGTAAACCAACAGAGGCAAATATTTCATTATATCTTGCGCTAATTTCCGAATTTATTTTTGATGTTTTTATATTTATTCCAATTGATAAAAATCTGTTAATATTTTTTTCTTTACATTTTTGTATTATAGATTCATAATTATTGAGCATTGGCTCGTAATACAAATGACAATGTGAATCTGTTAAATTCATTAATATTTTTTAAACAATATCTGAGGTTTAATTAATTCTTGATTAGAAGGTATATCTTTATCCAAACTATTAAAATCATATGATTTTAGACCAAGCAGATTTAAAAAATAATTTGATTTTTTTGGCATAATTGGACTTAAAAGAATAAAAATATTTTTAAGTGAATTAATCGATGTATATAAAATATTTCTAATATTTTCATCACTATTTATTTTACGATTCCACGGTTCATTATCATTTACGTATTTATTAATTTTAGATGAGTATTTATTAATTTCTCGGACATAATTATGAATTTCTAAATTATAAAAATATTTTTGAAAGTCATTAATATCTATCATGGTTAAAGAATTTTTTGTATAATTTTTAGACTTTTCAGGCATCTTGCTATTATAATATTTCTCAATAAGAGTAAAAACTCTTTGTGACAAATTTCCTATATTATTAGCTAAATCATTAATACAAATCTCAAAGTTTTCATTATTAATTTTTCCATCAGATCCAAAAACCACCTCTTTAGATAAGTAATACCTTAGCTCATCAATTCCATAATGATTAATTACATCTATAGGATCTAATATATTTCCTTTTGATTTTGACATTTTTTCATCACCAGAAAGTATCCACCCATGACTAAATATTTTTTTTGGTAGTGGAATATTTGCTGCCATTAAAAAAGCTGGCCAATAAACAGCATGAAATCTTAATATATCTTTTCCAATAATATGAATATCAGCAGGCCAAGGTGCTTCTTGACCAGATTTAAAGTAATTACTAGCACTTAAATAGTTTGTTAAAGCATCAAGCCAAACATAAACAATATGTTTTTTATGTCCTGGCACTTTTATACCCCAATCGAAAGTTGTTCTGGAAATTGATAAATCTTTTAAACCCTGTTTTACAAAGCTTATAACCTCGTTTTTTCTACTTACAGGCTGAATAAAATCAGGATTTTTATTGTAATAATCCAATAGCTTATTTTCATATGATGATAATTTAAAGAAATAACTTTCCTCTTCCATCCACTCAACGGAACTACCACTGACTTTAGCTTTTTTACTACCATCATCTTCAATTATCTCATCATTAGAGTAATACGCCTCATCAGATATGGAGTACCATCCTGAATATTTAGATAAGTATATCTGATCTTTTTTACTCAGTATTTCCCACAATTTTTGCACAATATTTTTATGTCGGTCTTCCGTTGTTCTTATAAAATCAGTATTACTTAAAGATAATTGATCAGATAATTTTCTAAATATACTAGAAAGATCATCGCAATAATTGATTGTCTCTGTTTTTGCTTTTTCTGCAGATTTTTGAATTTTCAAACCATGCTCATCTGTTCCAGTCAAAAAGAATACTTGATACCCTTCTAATCTTTTAAATCTCGCAATAATATCTGTAAGTATACTCGAATAAGCATGACCCATATGTGGTTTCCCAGATGGATAATAAATTGGAGTAGTAATATAAAATTTTTTTTTCATTTATTGAGTATAATATTTTTTAAGTTTTGATTATATTTTTTTGATCTATCTAAAATTTTAAAAATTTTTCTTAATTTCAAATAATTATTTCTTGAATAATTTGAAAAGTATTTAATGAAAAAATATTTAATATTATTGAGATTTTCTAAATTTTTATTATTATTAAATTTTTCAATTAAAATTTCTATATTATCAAATTCCTTATTAATCTTGATATAATTGCAAAATTTAAATACACAGCACCTAGATTTAATAGTATCTAAAACAGAATTATTCATATCTACTATAAGAAAAAAATAGCAATTAGTACTTTCCTCAAGTGTTTTTAATAAAGCATTTGATGAATAATCATTTAATAAATCAGCATTATTAATTATAACGAATTTATCTTTATTTAAGCTTGTATAATTTGAAAATTTTTTTAATTGTCTTATATCCTCAATTGAAATATTGCTACTTTCATTTAATACAAATAAGTCATAAGAATTATCAATAAGAGTTGATTTTAATCTATTATTATTTTTGATATTCAACAAATTTAAAGTTAGTTTTTTTATTAATTCAAAAATTTTATCTGAATTATTAGTTTTAATCAAAATACAATTTGGTAATTTATTATATGAATATAATTCTTCTAACTTGTTAAATATATATTTAGGATTATTAGTTTCAACCATTAATTATTTTTTTCTTAGTGAGTATATCTAGTATCTCTATTGTGATTTGCTTCTTTTTTTTATTACCATCTAATTTAATTATATTTTTTCCTCTTTTATATTCTTTATGATATGCTTTTCTCAAAAAATTCATTTGTTTCAAACTATAATAATCAAATTTGTCTTTTTTTTTTCTTAATTTTAATCTCTTTTTTGCTTCAACAGAACTAATGTCAATAAAGAACGTTAGGTCAGGATATGAATATCTACTAATCTTATTTTGCAAATGTTGGATAAATTTTCTTTCTATTTTTTGTTGATGTTGTTGATAAACATACGTTGAATGAATATATCTATCGCATATTACGATATATTTTTTTTTTAAATATTTTTTAATTTTATTAAAATGCTCATTTCGCGCAGCATAAAATAAAAATAATTCTGATAATGGTTTTATTTTATCTTTTACAACAATTTTGCGAATTTTTTCTGAAAATTTAGTTCCACCAGGCTCTCTAGTAATTATTACTTTTTTTTTTCGTTTTTTTAGTATTTTATATAAAATTTTCGCTTGTGTTGATTTACCTGAGGCATCAATTCCTTCGAATGTAATAAATTTTGACATATGTTATCCCCATACAAAGAAACTTATAGAATTCATGAATCTTTTGAAAAAATTAGACTTCTCTAGACTTGAGCTAGATATTAAGTTTACAGATTTTATTAAATTGTTTTCAAAATAAATATTGGCTTTTCCAATGATTTCATTCTTTAAAACAGGTTTTTTTATTGGCTCATTTATTTTTATATTGATTTTTATTTTATCTTTTTTTCTTTTAGGTATAGATACAAATACGTCTTTTTGCAAATTAGCAGTTACAAAGGGTTGAGATAAATTCCATGTTTTAATTTTAGCATTTATTTCCTTAGGTATTTTAAACAATTCAAATCTAATTTTAGCGTAATTTATAAGCTTTAAGCTTTCTCTGGTTCTCTCAGCAGAAGAATTTGTTCCACTTATTACACTTATAATTCTTCTTTCATTAATTTTTGTAGTAGCAGCTAAGGAATAGCCAGAGTCAGATAAATGACCGGTCTTAACACCATCGGCACCGATGTTTCTATATAACAATACATTTCGATTACCTTGTTTTATAGGGTCACCACCTGTTCTTTCCCATGTAAAGTTTTTTTCGGAATATATTTTATATAAATCGGGGTAATTATTTATCATATACAATGACATTTTAGCTATATCAGACACTGTGGAAAAATTATTTCCATCGTAAATACCTGATGAATTAGTAAAATTTGTATTTTTAAGTCCAATTTCAATTGCTTTCTCATTCATCAGATCAGCAAAAGCTTTTTCTGTGCCCGCTATACCCTCCGCTAGAACAATGCAAGCATCATTTCCTGATACAATAATTATACCTTTTAATAAGTCTTTTACTGAAATTTTATCATTAGGTAAAATAAACATTGATGAGTATCCGCTCTTAGACATTCTCCAAGCTTTATTAGATACAATAAAATTTTCATCTATAGATATCTCGTTTCTTTTGATTAAATCAAATGCAACAATTGTAGTCATTATTTTGGTCATTGATGCTGGTGAAATTTTTTGGTCAGAATTCTTTTGAAATAACACCTTACCAGAATTTGCATCAATCAGTATTGCCTGTCTTGCAGTTGTATTAATATTTGCGAATACATTTGTAATATTTAAAGATATTAAGAAAAAAATAAGAAATATTTTCATTTTAAAATAATATTATATCCATCTAGTTTATTTAATTTTATAGCAAAATTGTCAAACTCTTTTAAACTGTAAATAGGTCCTATTAATACACGATTATCGTGTTTTTTTGGTTCAAAAATAATTTTTTCTGAAATATTTTTTTTTTTTAAATTTTTTTTTAATAAATTTGCATATTTAATATTGAAAAAAGGACCATATTCTAAATAAATATATTTGTTTGATTGTTTACTATTTAATTTCTCAAGTGTAATTTTTTCCTTAAAAACTTGGCTTGCTACATTTTTTTCTTCATCATAAATTTTTGCTTTTTTAGCTATAAAATTTCTATTAATAACAGCTTCCTCAATTATAACTAAAGGAAATTCTTTTGAAAGTTTTAATTTATCAATAATATCAATATTTAGATTTCCAATTCTATTTTCTATTAAATTATTCTCTGAATTGGTTCTAATTTTTACCGACATTAAATTTGAAACATTTGTAATTTTTATAAGTTTATTTTTTTTTATATTTCTTACCGATATTTGATTTTCATGATTAATTTCAACAAAACCTTTAATTTCATAAACATTTTGATTTATCGTGCACGAATTTATAAAAATAAAAAATGTTAAAAATAATATTTTATACATTTTTTAAATAGTCTGAAAATATACCAATTGTTATTGCAAATCTTAAAGATCTATTCCAATGTAATAGTTTCTCATAATTATTGAATACTAAATAAAAATCACCTGAATTACCATCTGGTCTAATTAAAGTTCCTTTTAACTTTAAATTTATACTTTTATTTTCAGGTATTATTACGCCTAGTTTTTTCCATCGTTTTATGGATAATTTTTTTTTTAATTTTCTTGCATCTGTTGAAATATATTTTTTATTTAACTCCTCTTTTATACTTACTTTAAAACCCCATGGATTTTTATCCCACCCTATTTTTTTTAAATAATTTGCAGCCGAAGCGAATGAATCCTCGAGCGAGAGATACAAGTCAATCTTTTTGTCCAAATCATAATCTAATGCATAATTTTGTATTGATGAAGGCATAAATTGAAAATTACCATGTGCACCAGCCCATGAACCAACTAATGAGTCGATATTCACAACGTTATTATCTATTAATTTTAATATTATTAATAATTCGTTTGAAAAAAATTGAGATCTTCTTTTATCATAAGATAAAGTAGCTAAAGCAGATATAATATCGACTTTTCCTTTATGTCTTCCAAAATGCGTTTCTACACCCCATAAAGCTACAAGGTACTCCCTAGGGATTTTAAATTCTAGCTCAACTTTATTTAATAATTTTTTATTTTCGCGTAATAACCTTTTTGCTGAATTGATTTTTTTTTTTGTAATTCTTTTGCTTATATAAATATTGGTTTTTTCTATAAATTCAGGTTGTTTTCTATCATAGGTAATAATTTTTTTTAAAAACCTAACATCTTTAAAGGCTATATTAATAGTCTTTTTGGACACTCCATTTTGTTCAGCATATTTCTTGTATTCAATTAACCATCGATTAAATTTTTCATCCGCTAAGCTGTTATTATTTAATATAATTATAAAAATGAAAAAAAATATTTTAAAAATATTCATTATTTTGGATAACATAATCAAAAAAAAAAGTCATTTATTGTAATTTGCTGTTTTTTATCTATAAATGCTTAATTATCCAATGGAGAGGTGGCTGAGCGGTTGAAAGCACTGGTCTTGAAAACCAGCAATGGGGCAACTCATTCGTGGGTTCGAATCCCACCCTCTCCGCCAAACCTTATGATAATTTGTCTTTGCCTTTCATGTATGGTTTTAAGATACTTGGTATGGTTATTGATCCATCAGAATTTTGGTAATTTTCTAATATTGCAACCATTGTTCTACCGATAGCTAAACCTGATCCATTAAGAGTAGCTACTAATTCATTTTTTCCATTAATATCCTTGTATCTTGCTTTCATTCTAGCAGATTGAAATGTTCCACAACTTGAGCAGCTTGAAATTTCTCTATATTGTTTTTGAGAAGGAAGCCATACTTCTATGTCATAGGTTTTTTCAGCACTAAATCCAAGGTCTCCTGTAGATAGAGACATTATTCTAAAAGGTAATTCAAGTTTTATTAATATTTTTTCAGCACAAGACACCAACCTTTCGAGTTCTTGAAATCTTTTTTTGGGTTGTATAATGGATACTAATTCTACCTTTGAAAACTGATGTTGTCTAATAATTCCTTTAGTATCCTGCCCTGCTGCACCAGCCTCTTTTCTAAAACAATTAGTGCAACTAACTAATCTTAAAGGTAAATTTTCGTGGTTAAGTACAATGTTAGAGAAAATATTTGTTAAAGGTACTTCGCTTGTTGGTATTAACCATAAGTTATCTTCTAACATGTATTGTTCATTTTTAAATTTTGGCAATTGCCCAGTGTTATACATCGAATCTGAATTTACAATTACTGGAACAGAATACTCAGTATAACCATTTTCATTAATATGTATATCAATCATAAAATTAATTAACGCTCTTTCAAGTAATGCGAGGGATTTTTTTAAAATAACAAATCTTGCACCAGAAATTTTTGCCGCAGTTTCAAAATCAATTTCTCCTAGACTTAAAGCAATATGATCATGAGACTTTATATTAAAATTAAATTTTTTTATAATACCTTCTTTTTTAATCTCTTTATTTGATTTTTCATCTTTTCCAATTGGAACTGTGCTATCTGGTATATTAGGTAAAAATAAAATCAAATTATTATTTTTTTCTTTTAATTTAATTAAATCTTCTTCTAAATTTTTTATTTTTTTTTTAAAATTTAATACCTCTTTTGATTTAATTTGAAAATTATTTGATTTTTTATCTAGCGTTGATATTTCTTTAGAAATTGAATTTCTTTTGTTTTTCAAACTTTCAAGAAGTTCAAGATTAGACCTATATTGCTTATCTGTTAGCAGTAACTCGTCGATAATTTTATTGTAATCCTTAACTTGTCTATTTTTTAAAGAGGATTTTACTAATTCAATATTTTCTCTTATGAATTTATTAAGAATCATTTTTTCTCGACAATTTTAACAGTAAAGATAGATATTTCATATAACAAGAGCAAAGGTAAAGCCAACCCTATTTGCGTAATTGGGTCAGGCGGAGTTAATATTGCTGCTAAACTAAAAATTACAATAATTATATATTTTCTCCTTTTTTTTAAATAATCAGAATCAATAAACCCAACTTTTGCTAATAAAGTTAATAATACAGGTAATTGGAAACTTAAGCCAAAGGCCAGGATTAGTCTTGTAATTAAAGACAAATATTCATTTACTTTAGCTTCAAGTTGAATAGGTAAAGAGTCTTGAGTTGCCAGTTTCTCAAATGATAAAAAAAAATCTATTGCTAATGGCATTATCAAATAGTAAACAATCATTCCTCCCAACAAAAATAATACTGGAGTAGCT
>Ga0160422_10000001_pt1 | contig 148873 bp, 126 predicted proteins | sample Fk160mmetaG_FD_108192 | JGI IMG/M metagenome (GOLD analysis project Ga0160422, IMG submission 108192) | Marine microbial communities from the Central Pacific Ocean - Fk160115 60m metaG | ecosystem: Environmental > Aquatic > Marine > Oceanic > Photic zone | place: The Central Pacific Ocean... | reverse complement strand
TTCTTTGGTAAAGAATCGACCCCAACCAAAGTGAGAGTGCGCCAACGAGCAGAATCACTCGAAAAGTTTGGTGATCGAATTCCAACAACGTGCCTGAAGTGAAGCCTGCTGCGGCCAAGGTGAGGGCGGTGATGATGGACATCCGCCCGGCGTAGCTGCCTCGCTCTTTCGCGGGATACATGCAGCGCCAAAGCGTGCTGCGAATGGTGATCATGCCGCCCCAACACAGCCTTGCTCCCGCGCAGCCCAGCACGAACAGCAGCAGTCCCCAGCCCGTGTATGGCACGAAAGCTGCCGGAATCATGGCCAAAGCGGCCCACCTTAGCTGGCGAGCAATGGCATGTCGTTTGGGCTTTCCCTGTGCCGATTCGGCCCACCACAGGCTGGCGAGGTTGGTCCAAGCTGGCGCTCCTGAGAGCACCGCTACCGCCGCATCAAGCAAAGGGGTCGGCACGACGGTTTCCCACGCAATGCGGGCAAAGACGGTGGCAACATTGCCATCGACCGGTGAGATTCCAACCACTGAAGTTGCGGTCGCCCGACGTTCAGCTCGGAATGATGCAGCCGGGGTTGCTGCTTCGAAGGTGTTGGCAGGGGACTGGGTCATAAAAAACCCCGGCGGGGCCGGGGTGACAAGTTCGATTTGGGAACCGTGGGTGGCTCAACACCAATCAAGCCGCCGCCGACGGACTTGATCTGGGGAGTCAATCAGCGTGGCATTCCAGAGGTGTACGTGATTGGGAATGGGCTCAAACGGCTGGGATGGTCTCGAAGCCAGAAGCGACGGATATCACCGTTGAGCATGCGCTCGTTGATGTTGTCCATCACCATTTCGTTGCGCATGATGTCGATGTCACGCTGCGATTCATTGATCAACTCTGGAGTTGGATTGGCAGCGATCGAGGAGTAGTCGGTCCCCACCGAGGCGCAAGCACCAAGGGGCAGGGACGCGAACAGGACGAGGACGGAAAGACGCATGGTGATTCTCCATCCCGGCGGGTCGCCGGGATTGCGTTTGATACCCCGAATTGATGGTCAACGTCAAGCGAGAAGGCCAAATCGCCCGACTTCCTTGTTGGAAAAGGGCACATTGACTGGCTTGAATGCGGTCCTGGGCTAGGATTTATGCTCGAAGTTCAATCTTCGGGCACGATCGGGTCATGTGTGCTCGGCCTTTGTTCGTTGCCTTGGGATCGCTCACCGCGGCGATGGCCAGGCCTCCACCGAGTGGAAGGCCGGGACCGACGGGATGCGAGCCCCCCTCTCTATGAGGGTTCGGGCAGCCTCACCCGATCGTGTCCAAGGGTTGAACGGCAGACAAAAAACTGGGTTCAGTTGCTCGAGACCCCACGCAACCCTGCAGAATCCTCGGCGTCCCAAAGCGCTCCAAGAGACACTCCACGGACATCCAAAAATGGCAAGACTTGATCCACTCGGCCCAGATGGGCACGCAGGCGGCCGTTGTTGGGTCCATCACCATCGAGATGATCGGCGGCTCTGGCATGGAATGCCAGAAGCGCTGGAGCCAACGCACGGGCGGCGGCTTCTCGAGCATCTCGTGTTTCACGGTTTGCTGGATTGAGCAAGACCGAACGCAATTTTACAGTCGCGCCTTCCATGCAAAGAAGGTCTGCGGCGGTAAGAGCCTCTCGACTGGACAATGACTTGAGCGCGTCGGCCCAACGGCGAGCGATGTCTTCGCGATCTCCACCACCAAGCGCCACAAATCCTTCCATAACGTGGCGATTGGCCGATGGCGAAACCCGTGAAGAAATCCTTCCGAGAATACGAGCCAAATCGCTTCGGTTGCGTTCGGCAAGATCCAGTGTGGTTGCTTTAACGATCCCTTGGCTCAAGGTTTGGCACATCGCCATTGGTTTCCAAGCCGCGGTGTCGGCATCTAAATCCACGATCCGTTCTGCCAAATCCAGCAAACTGGCGCTGCTGCCCGTAGCGCTTAAGACCGCGAATGCAATCATCTGTTGTTGGGGGGTTCGGCTGTCGTTGTCGTATTCGCCGAAGGCTTCGAGCAATCGAGCACCGTACGCGCGGGCAAAAGCCGGCGTGCATCCGCCAGAAAGCGGGGCCATGAGGTCGATTCGAACGGCTTCCAGATGTTCTTCACTGAGATTCCGCCCTGACAACGCTCGGCCCGCTTCTTTGGCAAATCGGGAGATCGTGGCTTCTTGTGATGCTCCCAGAGTCCGGTCATCGGCCAACGCTCGAACGGAGGAAACACCCGTGAGGCCATCGGCGGCATGGACAGCTGGAGTCGGGGCCAAAGCGGCGAAAGCAGCGATGAACACTGCGGTGACAAGCTGGTACTGGGCAATACGCATGAGAGCTCCTCGGGATAGGCCCGGATTGAACAGAACACGGTACCTCGCGATTCGGCGAGGCGTCAATAAACCAGCGATACACTTCCAAAATGCCAAGGAATGTGTGTATGGGGCTCCTCGTGTGGTTTTGTCTGGAGACCTCTGCCTCCGGGCAGTCTGCCCCAGAAGCGTTGTCTGACCTGTTGGTGCGACGGGCGAGGATGTTTGCCGCCATTCCTCTGGCCACGTCCTCTGACCTGGAATTCGCTCACATGGTCGCCGTTCGGGCCACCGAGTTGCTGCCCGCCGACGCCGAGGCTTGGCGGCTGCGCATGGATATTGCCCGTCTGCATGAAAATCAAAAAGATGCCGAACTGTGTTTGCGTCGTTTGATCGAGCTTCGGCCGTCTGATGAACGCCTTGTGTTGGAACGGCTTGATCTCGCATTGTCTGAGCGGCAAACCGTTGAAAGTCGACTTGAGGGACTGGATGTGATTCTGGCCGAACCACTTTCAGGACCCCTGAAGGCTCGGTTGTGGTGGCGCCGAGCATTGCTCAGGCAAGGAAGAGGCGATGGTGATTGGTGGGAAGATGCGGCAAATGCAGCTGTTGCTGATCCTTCATTTTCGGCCCCTTTGGCGGCTTTGGTCACTCCCACTTTGGCGCAGGAAAAGGCAGACCCGGCCGAAGTGATTGAAGCGTTGGCGGCCTTGGCCGCGGCAACGCCCGCGGATTCTGATACGGCGGCTCGGTTGGGACGTCGACTGCTTCGATATGGCGCTTACGCTGATGCCCAGGCAGCGTTAATGGCTGCGGTAAGCTCAACTGAGCGGATGGGTCAGCGGCCACCACCAGCGCTCTTGGCCGATTTGCTGCTTTGTCTTTTGGCCGAGGATGGACCCGGGGCAGTTCGATCTGCTTTGGCCGAGCGTGTCATGCCATTGAAACGTGCCAGCCGGGTACGGATCATGGCCGAAGCCGTTACTTCTGACGATTACCTACAGGCTGTACCTGAGCCCATTCTTGGAATCAGAAGTTCAAGTGTGTTTGCTGATTTGGCCTTGATCCTCAGTGCGACGGCCCATCTTGAGGGACTTGAAGCATCGGACGAGCCGGTCCGCCAATTGCTGCGATTGTTCACCGATGGTCCCACGGATATTCAGATTCTTGCCCAGCCAGAACTGGCGTCAATCAATCCATTGCAAGGGAAAGAACTCGACGCGTTTCGGCTGCGGGTGAGTTGGTGGACTCTGGCCTTTGGTGGTGATCCTGCTTTGGCCCGAAGTGACTTGGAGGCCATTACCACCGAGGATTTGATCCCCGAGCAAGATCAAATGCTCTTTGACGGATGGTTTGCGTTGCGAGCCGGGGAGCTTGAAGAAGCCAAAGCGTTGCTCGGATCCAGGGCGGAAGATCCTCGGGCCCGCTTTGGGTTGGCCAAAGTGGCACAACTGGCTGGTCGTTCCGAGGAAATGATCGACCACGCGGCATTCGTGGCCAGGGTGGTCCCTGAAAGTGTGGTGGGCGTGTTGTCGGTTCGAATGCTTTCGGATCATTTTGGACGTGCGGTACGTCCGGCTTCCCATGCTCTGGCCGTAGCTGCTGCTGCGGGGGACATCCCGGAACAACTCGAAGAACTTCACCTTCACCCTGAGCGGGTTCTTGATATTCGACTGCTGCCTCAGGATGTCATAGGCCAGCCGTTTGCCCCATTCGATTTGACTTTCGAGATCAAAAACATTGGCAATCTTCCTGTTCCGATGGGGGAGGGTGGTCTTTCTGAATTCCTCGCGCTTGAGATTGAGTCGGACCTTACTCGGCGGGGCATGGTTCGTCATGGACGTCCCGCCAGTCTTCGCTTGGAAGGGCCGTTGGTTCTGGCACCTGGTCAGCGTTGTCAACAAACAATTGGTCTGCGTCGCCTTCCCGTCTCGGCCGACATCGATCGGGCGGGTGTCTTGGGTGCTTCGATTGAGTTTCAGGTGATTACCCAGCCCGTGGGCTTGCCGATTGCTTCTGGCCCATTCCCTATGGTGAAGCCTGGTCCAATTGGCTCATTGTCATCTTCGGGTACGTTCCGCATTCCCGGAACTCTGGTGAACAAAGATGCCATTCGGCAGCTTCGAATGACCACCGAGGAAGCACAATCCGAGACTCCACTGCCAGTCTTGGCTCAACTGGGGCAATACACCGCGTTGGGACTGGATGGGCGAGTGAGCGAAGACGTGGCTCTGGAGATTCAATTGGCCCGAGACGTCTTTTTGAAGCGATTCGCAACGTTGGATGCGAATTCGAGAGCATTTCTGGCCGGCGTTCTGCCGAAAAATCAAATGCCAGCAGCATTGTCGGCTCAGGTCTCGGATGACCCAGATCGTTGGGTACGGATGATGTACTTGCTCAACCATGTTGCAGATGAATTTGACCCAGCGCTCAATCGAGCCCGGAACGACTCAGATCCACTTCTTCAGCTCACCGCAGAGGTGGTTGATGGTTTGATTGGACTGATCCGAGAGGTGGAGGGTTGATCAGGGATCAACGACACCAAGGTCAGCGACGGAAAAAAGAGCCTCGAATTTCAATCCTGCCGATTCGATGTTTTCTCGCGCGCCTTCTTCACGATTGATCACGCTGATGACCCCGCTAACTTTCGCGCCAGCCTTCTGCAAGACTTCAACAGCTTCAAGGGCTTGGCCGCCGGTGGTGGCCACATCTTCCAAGAAGACAACGCTCTCACCCGCTTTGAGATCGCCCTCAATCCGCTGGCCCGTCCCGTAGGTTTTTCGCTCGCCGCGAACAAAGACCGCAGGCAATCCTGTGGTCAAGGATGCGGCAGCTACCAAGGGGATGCCACCCAACTCGGCTCCCGCCAGTCGCTGGGTCCCCTCAGGAATCCGTTCCTGGAACATATGAGCCAATGGCTGCAAGATTTCGGGTCTGGTTGAGAACCGATATTTGTCCAAGTAGTAGTGGCTGGTCCGGCCGGAGCGGAGGGTGAATTCACCCCGGAGCAATGAGGCATCAGCAATGAGGCGGGCGAGGTCTTCAAAGGTTGGAAGAGTAGTCATGGCGATGGAATCATACGATCCCATCCACGGTTGGTCGTGTCACAGCTAGCATTGAACCGTGGTAGCCGTCTGCTTTTATTTTCAAGTGCACCAGCCATTCCGTCTGCGGAACTACTCGGTTTTCGCAAACGACCCGTTTTATTTCGATAACGACGCAAACGAGGCCATTCTTCATAAGGTCGCAGACAAGTGTTACCGACCGGCGACTCGACTGTTGTTGGATCTGGTCCGGCGGCACGAGGGCCGATTTCGCATTTCATTCGCCATTACAGGAACGGCTTTGGAGCAGTTCTCTCGCTGGACCCCAGATCTGATTGATCTCTGGCGGGAGTTGGCGGATACCGGGGCGTGTGAATTCATGGCTGAGACAAGTCATCACTCATTGTCTTTCCTCTACGACCAAGATGAATTCCGAGCCCAAGTCGATAACCATGTTGCGTTAATGCAATCAACCTTCGGGGTCACGCCGTCGTTCTTCCGCAATACCGAGTTGACCTACGACAACCGGTTGGCGGATTGGCTGAAGGGCGACGGCCGGTTTCGGGGCGTCTGCTGCGAAGGCGTCGACCGCCTGTTGGGTGATGGGCGCAGTCCGAATTATGTCTACGGTCCTCCCGGCACCTTGGCGGCTGGCGGAGAGGCTCCGCTTGCGGTGTTGTTAAAAAATTACCGCTTGAGTGATGATGTCGCGTTTCGTTTCTCCGATCGAGGTTGGACCGAATGGCCGCTCCGAGCCGAGACCTTTGCGGGTTGGCTCAATCGCATCAACGGTGATGGTCACCTGTGCAATCTCTTCATGGACTACGAGACATTTGGTGAGCACCAATGGGCCGAAACGGGCATTTTTCCTTTTTTAGAAAAGTTGCCAGAAGCGGTTTTTGACGTGAATCCTGGCCAGAATGAGTTCGTGACCTGCACCGAGGCAGTGGATCGCTTTCCCGCAGTGGGGGACTGGGATGCTCCAGAGATGATCTCTTGGGCAGATTCTGAACGTGACCTTACCGCGTGGTTGGGGAATCCCATGCAGCGGAATGCGGGCCAGGAGCTGTATCGATTGCGGCCGGTCATTTTGAAGCGTCACGAGGCGGGAGATGAGCACATCTTGGAAGATTGGCGCAAGCTCACCACGAGTGATCACTTGTACTACATGTGCACCAAATATTGGGCAGATGGCGATGTGCACAAATACTTCAGTCCCTACGACTCCCCTTATGACGCCTACATCACATTCATGAATGTGCTCGACGCTTTGAAGCGTCGGGCCCAATCATGATGGGACATTGGCGGTCCGTATCTGCAACTTGTTGGGCCGAGAGATGGCGTCATAGTCATCGGTCAGAAGCAAGGGCAAGACCCGTTGCGCTTCAGCACCACCTTGACGCATGCGGAGCTTCATGGTGAGTTCGCGGGCTTGGAGGTCTGTGGGCAGTTGACAGGGCACCGCCACAAAAAAATCACGGATTGGACGTCGACTTGCATCGTTGAACGCAAACCAATCTTGTTCATGCAACAGCTGGCCCCTCGTATCAAAGACTTCAATTTTGGCTTCGAAGTCATAGTGACAGTTGTTTTCTTTTTGGGTGTATTGGAAACGATCAAGTTCGGCGTAGAGCACAAAAGTCGGATTTGGCCGGTAGAGCCTCACGGGATCGGCAGGAAGCAGCGGCTCGTACCGCCCAAAATCAGCAACACTGCCACAGGCCACCATGGTTGGGATGCGTAGGGCCGATTGCTCATCCAGTCGATCGGCCAGCACCCGGGCAGCGCGAGCCGTTGATTCAGGGTCTTTGGGATCGAGTTCTCGAAGGAATCTCGCCAGCAGTTCAATCCACTCGCGATCCCGAGATTCCAACTTGGCCAACAGATCAGGATTGGGCCGTGATGTAGGGTCTTCGATCAAGTCACGGGCGACGACCCCCATGATTTCTCGTGGGGTTGGTGCTACGGAATCGGCGGGCGTGGGATCTGTGGGAATTCCAGCCAGCAGCCGCTGCATCGGATCAGTTGGGGAAGCGCTGGTGACCATGGAGGCGAGGGAGTTGGTGTCGGGCGTGGCCGAGTTGGCCGGGAGATTTGGAATGGAGGCTGACACCTGCGGAGTTTCCGCTCGCAAGAGGGACTCACGAAGCTCAGGGTCCATTTTGATCAGAGCGGGAGAGGAAGAACTGGCTGCGACGCGAGTGGTCGACTCTTGGCTGTCGACCGATGCAACTCGAGTGGCTATGTCGCATGCGGGCAACAGTGCAGTCAGCAGCAGCATCCAATGTCGATTCATGGCACCTTCCTTGGCATTGACGGCCCCAATCCTCAGGACCCAAATTCAGTTTACCCCGCGCAGGCCAAAGTGAGTCGAATCGCCAATGTTTCGAGGGCTCGACGTTCGTTCCCACGGCCCTGGCGAGGCGCCAATTGGGCGTCTAAGGCTTCCCGGTGCAGTTGAGCTGCGACGTCGGGGTTGATCCGAGCACCAACATGAAGGGTCGGCCCTTGGGCGGGGCCCCAAAGTTTAAGGGCCCGGCTGAGCGACCAAGGATCGACACCTCGTTCTGCATTGATGGACAGTGTGGCCAGCTTTCGGGCAAGGTCAATAAGACACCAGAAGGCGGGCACCGTTGATTTTCGACCAATATCCAAGACCTCATGCAGGACCTGAGCGGTGCGTTTTGGATCTCCGGAGAGCACGGCTTCTTGCAGCGCCCACACTTCATCGCTGCTGGATTTGGCCACCAGCTGGTCCACCAATTTGGCATCGATGCGTTTTTCACTCGCGCCGGCGAGTTTGCGCATCTCAGAATCCAGCTGGCTCAATTCAGGGCCTATTCGATCTAGCAGTAAGTTTTTGGCATCAGCATCGATTTGACGCTCACGGTCTTTGGCAAGTCGATCGATCCAATGGGGCATGTCTTTTTCGCTCGGTGGCTTGCAATCCACCAAAGCGCCGCCGAGCTTCGTGATTGCCCGATCAATGCGACTTGGACGCCATTCGTCTGCTTGCAGGATGAGCGTCGCGTTGGAGAATGGTGCAGCCAAGCTATCTTCTAAGACCTGCCGTGGGGTGCGAGCTTTTTTCCCCCGCGGAGTCACTGGGTCTTCGGCGTCCTCGTCTTCTTTAATCAGACGATCGGCCCCGTCAATGATCACCAAGGTGTGCGAAGCCAGCAGACTGGGCGTACGGAGGGCATCCAAGACATCGGCCAGTTCCATGTGTTCGCCGCGGTGCCGTTCAATGGCCACACCATCCGGTCCATGAAGCTGAAGGAGCACGCTCTCCATGGTCTGAATCGCCAACCGCTGGAGAAATCGTTCTGGACCTTTCAGGACCACCACGGGTTCTTGACCCCTCAGAGCTTCTGGCTTTGTTTCGGCAGCTTTTTTGGCCATGGCCCCAGCCTAACGGCGGAGAGAATGACTGGGGGAGTATCATGATTCCCCTATGGCAATCCTAATCGACGGCTCGACCAAAGTTCTCTGTCAAGGCATCACCGGTTCGGCAGGTGCCTTCCACACCAAAGGGTGTCTCGACTATGGCACCAACATGGTGGGAGGGGTGACGCCTGGTAAAGGTGGTCAACAAGATGCCAACGGGCTGCCCATTTTTGACACTGTTACCGATGCCGTGGAAGCCACCGGGGCCACAGCCTCAATGTTGTTCGTCCCTCCGGCCTTTGCCGCGGATGGCATTCTGGAAGCCGCGACGGCCGGGGTGGAAGTGATTTGCGCCGTCACCGAGGGCATCCCAGTCGCTGACATGGTCCGCACACGAGAGATCCTTGATCGTGATCATCCAGGAGTGGTCCTCATTGGTCCCAACTGCCCGGGGGTGATCACACCTGGTAAGCGTGTGGCTGGCGAAGGGCCGAACGCCTCGTTTGAAGGTGGTTGCAAGATTGGCATCATGCCTGGCTACATTCACACCCACCGCACTGACACCGCGAGCGGCAAAGCGGTTGGTGTTGTGTCCCGATCAGGGACGTTGACCTACGAGGCGGTTTGGCAATGCTCCGACCGAGGGATTGGTCAATCAACGTGCGTCGGCATTGGTGGCGATCCCGTCAAAGGGGTGAACTTCATCGACTGTCTGGAACGCTTCGAGGCAGATTCCGAAACTGACGGTGTGGTCATGATCGGTGAGATCGGCGGCACGGACGAGGTGGATGCCGGCCGCTGGGCAGCGCAGCACATGACCAAACCTGTGGTTGGTTTCATCGCGGGGCGAACCGCTCCCAAAGGCAAACGCATGGGGCACGCGGGGGCAATTATTGGCGGGGCTGATGACACCGCTGATGCAAAGATCTCAGCCCTCCGCGAGGCAGGACTCGAGGTTTCTGACTCACCAGCAGGGTTGGGACACGCCATGGCCATCGCACTTGGACTGGATGCCGAGGCCACTTAAAAATTTCTTTTCGCTCGAAAGTTCCAGAGGTCTAGTGTGAAGGGTCCCGTATTTGGAGTTCCCTGCATGAATTATCTGCCTCTGCTGTTTGCTGCGTCTTTTTCTATCCCGGGTTTGGCCGACACGGTTGTAATTACTCAAAATGGCCTTGATTTTTTTCCACCTGAAGCACGAGTCGAGGTTGGAGATACCGTCCGTTGGCAATGGTCCAATGGCACTCACGATGTGGCGTCTGGAGCAAATTGCTCGGAAGATGGAATTTTTTACGGGTTGCTTCGCAACTCGAATCCAGTCTTTGAATACGTGGTTGAAGAATCACTTGCGGGCCAGACGGTGGAATATCACTGCACCGTTGGAAGCCATTGCGGACTTGGCATGTTCGCATATTTGGTCGTGGGTGACGTGAGTATTCCATGTCCTGGCGATATCAATGGCGATGAAGCGGTCACTTTCGCTGACGTGTTGGAACTGCTCGGTGCTTGGGGGAGCAACGAACCTGACAAGGATGTTGATGGCAACGGAGTTGTGGACTTCAACGATTTGGTGGGGACCCTCGCCAATTGGGGCCCTTGCTGAGTCCATTTGGTCACGAAATTTAAAGAAGCAACGCGGAGCCCGAAGGGCTCCGCGTTGTCATTGAGAGATCTTGTTCAGGGCTGTTCGCGACAAGAACCCCATCGAGAAAGAATGCGAAGGGTGTCGCCCATACCCACCGTGCCGTCACCATCCAAATCATGCTCTGGGTCAACCGTGTCAAAGACACTCAACAGCAGGATGAGGTCTTGGAATCCAACGACCCCATCACCATCAAGGTCCTCCGTGCAGCCTTCATCCGCTTCGTCAACCCAAGCCAAGCCGCGGAGATCGGTCGACAATGGCAAGTGCCGAATGCCATGAAGGTTGAGGTAGTTTTCATGAAATTTGGCGATCCGAAATCGATCTGGGTCCAGCCCCCAGACCGCGGAATCGCCCTTGGCCAAATCTTGGATGCCGTCAATGCTCCAAAGTCCATCCCAGGCATCGATAAGGTCCCAATGGCCCGGGGCCACCGAACCCTCCCAAAAGGAAAGGTGAACTTGGGGCACACTTGACGCACCAACCAAGCGGGTGTCGTCGTGAACCAAGACACGGGCGTCCGGTTGGGCCGCGACGGCATCGAGATCAAGAGTGCGGCCAATCTGCCCATTCGGTGCCAGCTCGGAGAGTCGATCGAACCGACCGCCCTCGGATCGCCACGCCAGATGCAATCCTTGCGGTGAAGTGGCGAACCCACCGGTGTATGCGGGCGTCTCTCCGCCGACTGCATGAAGGAGGCTCTCGCTCATCACTTGACCAGTGCCGGGATCAATACGGCGAAGAACTTCCCAACCGTCGACGCGGTCGACCGCGAACAAAACGGCCACCCCACCTGCAAGCCGTGGTGATGACCAGTCAACTTCGGTTGGTCCGACCACCGTCACGGTGGCTTCTCCTGGTGTGGTCTCGTCGAGATGGACCAAATTTCCGGTGACCAGATCGATGCTGTGGAACCCCATCCGAGGCTCGACTGGTGGCGGGGGCGGCTCACCTGGTGGCGGTGGCGGTGGCGGCGGCGGCGGCGGCGGGGGTCCACCATCGTCTGGGTCGTTGTTGAAATCAGCCCAAACGTTGCTTGGCAACGTCGTGGCCGCAAAGAGCGTGGACAAAATAGACAGCGCGGTGCCAAAAAGGCCCGGACGCCAACGGTGCAGCCGCATGATGACTCTCTCGCTTTCTCGTTCAACCTCCAATGAAGAGGCAACAAGAGCGTGACCGCAAGAGCGTGCAAATCCACTGTGAGTTCAGATTGCTTGAACCCCCAAGAGTGTGGTGAGGTTTGAGAGGGTTGCGCCGTCAGGATCTCAAGGTTGCGATAAGTTTTTCTCGGACCGCCGAAGCGTCCGCTTGTCCACCGGATTGCTTCATGACTTCGCCCATGAGGCGACCTACGGCAGCATCTTTCCCTGCAGCAAAGTCTTCGGCGGCTTGTGGATGGGCCGCCACCGCCGCCGCCACCCAGGCATCCATGGCGCTTTCGTCCCTGACCTGAAGCAAGCCTTCACGCTTCGCGATCTCGGCGGCATCGGTGTCTTCTTGGCAGAGCAAGCCGAAAATTGTTTCTACCGCGTTTGAGCCAATGTCACCCGAGGCTCGCAGTTCGACCAAGGCGGCGACTTGTTGCGGAGTAACGCCAAGCTCGGGGACCGTGGTGTTGTGTTCGTTGGCCATCTTGGCGGCAGTATTCAACAGCAATTTTGCCGTGGCATGGGCCGCTTCGGACGAAACGTTTTCGATGGCGTCCTCATAAAAGAAGCAGAAGTTTGGATCGCCCACCAAGGCCTTGGCGTCTTTTTCTGGGAGCCCGTAGGTTCCGGTGTACCGCTGCCGCCGGGCTTGGGGCAGTTCGGGCAACCGGGAACGCACTTGATCGCGCCATGCTTGGTCCACTCGGAGAGGAACCAAATCGGGCTCGGGGAAATAGCGGTAATCGTGGGCATCCTCTTTGGAACGTTGCAGGACGGTTCGCATTTTTTCAGGATCCCACCCAAACGTGGCTTTCCGGCCAGGCCCCATTTCTACGCCGTCTTTCTTCCACTGCTCCACTTGACGCTTTGATTCGTATTCGATTGCGCCTTTGATGGCCCGAAAGGAGTTCAGATTTTTGATTTCGGCGATCGGCGTGGCCACATCGCTTCCATCTTCCAGCGTCATCACGACGTTGACGTTGGGTTCAAATCGCATGTGTCCTTTTTGCATCACGCCGCCGGTGACTCCCAAGAAAACACACAAGGCGTGGAGTTCCTTGGCAAAGGTCACCGCTTCTTCAGCGCTTTGCAGATCAGGTTCGGACACAATTTCAAGCAGTGGAGTTCCTGCCCGGTTGAGGTCCAGCAGCGATCCTTCGGCTTTACCCCCGCCGGGAAGTTCGTGGCCCAGTTTGCCGGTGTCCTCTTCCAGATGGGCCCGTCGAATTCGGATGGTCCGGAGACCGGATTCGGTTTCAATTTCAATAGAGCCGCCGACACAAAGGGGCAGGTCATATTGACTGATTTGGTATCCCTTCGGAAGATCGGGGTAGAAGTAGTTCTTTCGGTCCCACTTGCAGAAATCTGGAATGTCCGATCCCAAGGCAATCCCCACCATCATGGAGAGCTCTACTGCTTCGCGGTTCAGAACCGGAAGGGTTCCAGGCAGGGCCATGGTGACAGGATCCACCAAGGTGTTTGCCGGGGCATCCCACTGGCCGGGATGGGCCAGACATGGGGCCGAGGTGAAGTTTTTGCTTTGGGTGGACAACTCAAGGTGAATTTCCATACCTACCACGGTTCGGGTCGAGACGATTTTCATAGAAGGGTGCATGCTATCGAGACGCGTAGGATGCGAATATGGTTTTTTGGCCCTCTGCCGTATTGATGTTCATGATTGAGTGCCCCTTGCTTCCCGAGTGGACGGATCAACCGATTGGCCGGTCGATTCCTATTGGGCTCAGCCCTGAATTGAGTGGTGTCACAAACGCTCAGTTGTTGTTGCTCGACGCAGAAGGTGAGCGTCTTGCGTCTTGTGTTCTCCCGGGTGCATCTTTTGACCTTGGTGCCTTGATGCCTGAAGTATGGGCGCTGGAGAAGGCTGCGTGGCTGCAGGTGTTTGCCGAAGCCAAACCTGTTGGTGCCCCTCTGGTCGCTGTGCCGTTGCTGTCACGGCAGGTGCCCATCATGGAAGCGGCCTCTACTCCAGAGGGTCGTGCCTATGCCCGCGTGGTGGGTTGGCGGGATGAGCTTGACGTTCCGGTGGAGCCGCCGGTGTTTCCAGAGCGCCCACCATCAGATGCCGAGCCAACGGTACAGCGTGCATGGGGCGAGTTGGTGGATCGAATGCAAGCCGAGTACGAGCGACAACTCGAAGAAGCTGCCGCGATTCGAGAAATGTTGCCCCTCAGGACCGGATTGCGGTTGATTCCAGATCAATTGGTTGTGATTCGAACGGACTACGGTGAGATCAGGGTGCAGATGCGGTGGGATGCTGCGCCCCACACGGCGGAACATTTTTCGAAGTTGGCTCAAAATGGGTATTACCGAGATGTGGTCTTTCACCGGATCGTGCCGTACACCGGGAACGGTGACCCTTTTGTGATTCAAGCCGGCGACCCTTCGGGCACTGGCAATGGGGGGCCGGGCACTTGGCTTCCCATGGAACGCAGCACATTGCCCCATGATTTCGGGGTGATCTCGATGGCCCGGGACAACGACCCGGACAGTGCGGGAAGTCAATTTTTCCTGTGCTTGTCGAGAGAGGGGACCGCTCGCTTGGACGGGTCGTACACCTCGTTCGGCGAGACGCTTTCCGGTGCGGGCGCCATTCGCTCCATCGCCAGTGTGGAGCTTGCCGATCCGGAGACCGGATCACCAGTTCGCACGCCCCGAATCCTCGGCATGCGCTTGGTTCCGGCGCCACCCCGAATGGTTCGCCAAGCACCTGAAACCGTAGACCCGGTGGCTTCTCCGGCCGATCGAATCCCTCGTTGAAGAGGTGGACTACAGTTCCCCTCTCATTCAACCCCCAGGAGTTTCCATGACCTATCCCACCGCCAAAATTGAAACCAGCGCCGGCATCTTCGAAGTTGAACTCTGGAACGATGTTGCCCCAAAACACTGTGAAAACTTCATCAAGTTGGCCAAGGAAGGTTTCTACGATGGACTCGCTTTTCATCGCGTCATCAAAGACTTTGTGATTCAGGGCGGATGTCCGAACACCCGTGAAGGTGCCAACGGAATGCCCGGGACCGGTGGACCAGGTTGGACCGTCGATGCCGAGTTCAACGAGAAAGAGCACCACGAAGGTGTGCTTTCGATGGCACGAAGCCAAGACCCCAACAGTGCCGGAAGCCAGTTCTTTGTGTGCCTGGGTCGAAACCACTGCCAGCACTTGGACCGTCAATACACCGCGTTTGGTTGTGTGACTTCTGGTATCGAATCGGTCCGCGAAATTGGCACCTGCGAAGTCGGTCCTGGCGACGAGCCTCGAGAACGTCAGAGCATCATCTCGGTGTCGGTGCTTTCAGAGGGCTGAGCTGCAGCGCCTACAACTCAACGCTCTGCTGGTACCACTTGGAAACGATCGGGGCGAAGCCAATCAACGCATCGATAGCGGTGGACTCGTCCAGTGACGCGTACCCGTACGCCTTCGCCTTGGCGGGCCACCACCCGTGACATGGCGGTTCGAATCCGGCAGGGCAATATGGGGTGCACCACCCCAACCTGTCCCGCACCTTCGGGAACGAATCGTGGAAACCCCTTGTCGCACAGCACCAACCGACCTTGACGCTCGACCACTCGTGCCGAGCGGTTCGCGTCATCCGGGAGCGGGGCGGTGGCGGTCGTGCCTGCACGCAGCAGGGTTCCAGCGGCAGCTCGGAGCCGGGCGGCGATCTCATCTGCTTCACTTTGTTCGGTGTCGAAGGCGGGCCCTTTGGACATTTCTTCCAAGGCAGGTTCTGCCCCTTGGGTTCCTGAGCGCAAAGCATCCCGGGTCAGGAGCAATACGGGGCGTCCTCGGTCCATCAGAACTTCAGCCGCGATGTTCCATTCTTGTTCGGTTTGTTTCTGGCCGGCCTCTTCCAATCTTTCCAGCGCTTGGCAGGGTGCGGCTTGAAACCAATCGGGAAGGGTGGGGCTTGGGGAAGTGGGCACCAGCCGGGTTCCTTCAGGATGTTTTTCCAGTCGTATGTTCAACGAGAGCACTCGAGCGCCTTCGTTGAAGCGAACGGGCTGTTCTGGAACCCCGGAGGGTGGGGGAGCCCAATGAAGAATTGCGGTCAAAAGCAACACCCGCAAAGTGTACGTGACAGCAGCGGGGGCCAATGAAATCGCCCCTGTGCAAAGCACAGGGGCAGAAAGGCCGCGGCGGGATTCGAACCCGCGGATAACGGATTTGCAATCCGTCCCCTTAAGCCACTTGGGTACACGGCCAAGATGGACGAGGATACCCCGAGCTTGAAGCAAGGGCAATGTTGCTTGGTTTGGATTAGCGCCCAATATCGGCTGGAGACCGGACCCGTCCGACAATCGGCAATACCAGACGGTCCTCGGGCGGCGCCAAGGTGGTGCGAACGATGACTTCCCCTTGGTATTCCCCGGGCACGGCACCACCGGGGCAATTCAACCGCAGCAGCCAGCCAGGGGTTGCTTCGGGTGAAGGCTCAATCATGACGGTGCTGCCCGGCATTTGGGGGAAGTTCACCGTGGCCGATTGCAATTCAAAAGGACCGCCTCGACTCCGCAGGAGCATTTCCCGTACGAAGCCTTGGCCGGGTTGAGCGCCAAAGCGAAAAGTGTCCTCTGGCCGCTTGGTGATGGTCCAGTCCACCGCTTCGACGGCCCCCCAGACCTTGGCTTGAATTCGAAAGCCTCCGGTATGCGTTAACACTTCTCCGCCAGGTTCGGTGGGCCCCGCAAGTCGAGGACGAACCCAACTGAAGAACGATCCCCATTGGTCAGCGGTGGGCACGGTGCACAGGATTTCCCAGCAGCCTTCGCCATCGTCGGCATCCGAGGGACGCTCGTCTCCGGTGAGTTCCCTCCAGTCCAATTGGACCACGGGATTGGAGGCAGTCACATCCACAATCCTCAGAGTCGGCGCTGCGGTGAAGACCTTGAAGCGACCCTTCCAGGAGTCACCGAGTTTGATGAAACCGGTGGAGGCACGTTGGATGGACTGATCAACGTTGGGGGCGAGAATTTTAGGAACCGCTCGAACCAATCCCACGACGTTGGCCTTCACGGTTAGACGGAGGAAATTGTGGGGCTCGGGTTGATCGGTCACGATATTGACGTATTTGAGCTGCTCACCTTCTCCGCTGGGATCGAAGGTGACGGTCAACTCGCCTTCTTCACCAGGGTCCCAAACTCGCTTTGGCATTTGGGGAATCGTGCAGCCACACGTTCCTTTGAGATCAACGATTCGGAGGGTCGTGCCGCCTGCATTCCGGAAGGACAGTCGGCGGGTGCGTTCTTCATTCTCGGTCAACCGCCCAAAATCAGCGGTGGTTTCCTCGAACACCAGCTGTCCGGGTCCGGTCAGTCCGGTAGTGGAGGCAGGAGTGACCGCTGCGGGCTCGGGTGTCTCGGTGTCGTTGGTCGCATTGGCTTCCGGGCTTGGCGTTGCCGTGGTTTGGGTGGTTGCTTCGGTACCACTTTGGTCACAAGCGGGGAGAAGCAGAGCAATCAACATGCAGAAATTGGGTCGAAACATCAGGTACTCCTTGAGACGACAACGCAGAAGCAAGTCTCAACCTTATCCCCGGTGGTCGCCGATATGCCGCAAGATTTCTGAAGCGGCCGCTTCAAGACTGGCATTGACCACAAACCCGTCGTAGATCCCGCTTTCGTGCGCGAAAAGTCGCTCCTTGCGTGCTTCGGCCAATCTTCGCGTGATGGCATCTTCCTCATCCCGACCTCGGCTTCGAAGCCGTGCCTCGAGATCGCCTTCATCCGGAGGCTCAATAAAGAGCATGAGGGCTTGGGGCAGGGTGGTTCGAATTTGCTGGGCACCTTGCACATCGATGTCAAGGATGACCACTCGGCCAGCTGCAATTTCAGCTTCAACGGGGGCGCGTGGGGTGCCATAGCGATGCCGACCAAAAACCTCGGCATGTTCTAGCAATTCGTTGGACTCCACCATGGCCAAAAACGTCTCGTCGTCAACAAAGTGATAGTCCACACCGTGGGTCTCTTGTGGAGATTGCGGCCGCGTGGTGACGCTCACAGAGAACAGGCCTTCCACTTGAGCCAAGACCTGCCGCGCTAAAGAGGTCTTTCCTACCCCCGAAGGACCGGAGAGCACCAGCAGCAGTCCTGAATCGGGCATGTGTCGAGTGTACGAAGGCACGCCCGTCAGCGTATAATTGTCGCTTCAAACAAGGAGTTCGAATCATGGCTCGAAGCAAAATTTCGATCATTGGTGGTGGCAACGTTGGCGCATCCTGTGCCATGTGGGCCGCAAGCAAAGAATTGGGTGATATCACCGTGTTGGACATCCCTCAAGCCGAGGGCATGGTCAAAGGCAAGATGCTCGACTTGCTTGAATGCGCCCCAATCGAACGCTTCGATGCGAATGTTGTTGGCACGGCCGATTACGCAGATACCGCCGACTCGGATGTGGTGGTGCTGACGGCAGGTATGCCCCGGAAGCCTGGAATGAGCCGAGATGACTTGATTGCCACCAACGTGCAAATTGTGCGCACGGTGGCCGAACAAGTGGCCAAGTACTCCCCCAACTGCGTCATGATTGTGGTTTCAAACCCGCTCGACGCCATGGTGTACACCGCATGGAAAGCTTCGGGATTCCCAACCAGCCGAATTTTGGGACAGGCCGGCTGCTTGGACGTCTCTCGCTTCCGCTGCTTTATTGCGATGGAATTGGGATGCTCGGTCGAAGATATTCAGGCATTGTTGCTCGGTGGTCATGGCGACGACATGGTCCCCTTGCCTCGATATACCAGCGTGCACGGCATTCCGGTGACCCAGTTGCTCTCCGAAGAAACCATCAACGCCTGTGTGGAACGGGCCAAGGTTGGCGGTGGTGAAATTGTGAAATTGATGGGCACCAGTGCTTACTTCGCGCCGGCCAGCGGCTCCATCCAAATGGTCGAAGCCATCGTGAAGGACAAGAAGCGCATCTTGCCTTGCGCTGCATGGTGCGATGGTCAGTACGGCGTCGGCGGCGGCTTCGTTGGTGTGCCATGTGTCTTGGGTGCGGGCGGTATGGAGAAGGTCATCGAGATCGATCTCGACGCCGACGAAAAGAAGCTGATGGATGAATCCATCAGCCACGTCAAAGACTTGGTTGACACGGTGAAGACCACCTTCCCAGACCTCGCTTGATTTTTTAGAATTCAATTTTCAAGCTAACAACACAAAAGCGGGCCGCACATATGGCCCGCTTTTGTTTGATGTTGGCTTTGCTTCAGCCGTTGGCGTGCATGTGAGCCAACATGTCGAGGCAGCGAGTGGCGTATCCCATTTCGTTGTCGTACCAAGACACAATCTTGAAGAAGTTTCCGTTGAGTTCGATGCCAGCACCGGCGTCGTAGATCGAAGAGCGAGGATCGCCGATGAAGTCGCTGCTGACCACTTCATCTTCGGTGTAACCAAGCACGCCGGACATAGAGCTTTCAGCCGCAGCCTTCATGGCGGCGTTGATGTCGGCCATGGTGGTGCTCTTGCTGGTGCGGAACGTCAAGTCGACACACGACACGTCTGCGGTCGGGACGCGGAAAGCCATGCCGGTCAACTTGCCTTTGGTTTCAGGCAGGCACAGGGCAACGGCCTTGGCTGCGCCGGTTGAGGATGGAATGATGTTGGTGTAAGCGTTGCGACCGCCACGCCAGTCCTTCTTGGAAGGACCATCTTGGGTGGGTTGGGTCGCCGTGGCCGCGTGCACAGTGGTCATGAGACCTTCCTCGAGACCAAACTCATCCATGATGACTTTGACGATGGGCGCCAAGCAATTCGTGGTGCACGATGCGTTGGAGACCACGGTGTGCTTGCCACCGTCGAAAGTCTCGTGGTTGACTTTGTACACCAGCGTGGGGATTTCATCCGGGCTTTTGGTTGGCGCTGAGATGAGCACGCGCTTGGCGCCGCCTTCGTGGTGCTTGGAGGCATCGGAGAATGTGGTGAAGAGGCCGGTGGACTCGATGACGTAGTCGCAGCCATGGTCACCCCAAGGCAGGTTTGCCGGATCACGTTCGCTGATGCAAGTGGTTTTCTTTCCATTGACCGAGAAGCCATCGGCATGCGCTTCGACGTCACCTTCGAACACGCCGTGGGTGGAGTCGTACTTCAGCAGATACGCCAGGTTGTCTGAGGGCACCAAGTCGTTGACCAGCGCGATCTCGAAATCGCCGCGGCGGGTGGCTTGACGTTGAACAAGACGGCCAATGCGGCCAAAACCGTTGATACCAATACGAGTGGTCATGGATGGACTCCGGGTCGGATGAGGAAAAGATTGGGCAACCATTGTAGCGGGGGTCGTCCAGATTCCTCAGTCCTTCTTTGGAAGCCAGGGAATGTCTTCTATCTGCAGTTCGTGATTCGCTCGCCTCGCCATGGCGAACAAAAGGTCAGAAAGCCGGTTGACCCAAGCGACGACATTCGAGCTCACTGTTTCGGTATGCGCCAGTTCAACAATCTTTCGTTCGGCCCGCCGAGCCGCTGTTCTGGCCATGTGGAGCCGGGCGGCGACCTCGGAGCCTCCGGGAAGCACAAAGGTGGTCATGGGGGCGTTTCCCGATTCCACTTCGTCGATGAACTGCTCCATCTCGGCCACCGCCGCGTCGGGGAGGCGCACGGTTTTTTCCTCGTGGGCGGTCCCCTCGGGAGTCGCCAAATCAGCGCCGATGTCGAAGAGCCGACTCTGGCAGAGGTGCAATATGGAATGCATGCGGCCCAGGAAACCTTCGTGTTCGGCAGGTATCGCGCTCATTGCCAAGCCGATGATGGCGTTCGTTTCGTCAACCGTTCCATAAGCCGTCACGCGTGGATGATCTTTGGAGACTCGCCCTCCGCCAAAGAGCCCGGTGGAACCGTCATCACCCGATCTTGTGTAGAGCTTCATGCCCGGAGTTTAGGTTGCCTCGTGCTGAGAGCAGCGGAATCTACTGTTCAAAAACTATTGGAAATCCAGACCGATCCCCTAATTGAGATCAATTCTCAATGCTAGAATTTGGCCATGTTTTCGCCCAGAGGGAAGGATTTGAATCGCGGTTTTACGGTGGTTGAACTTTTGGTGGTTATCGCGGTCATAGGCATCCTGTCCTCACTGCTTTTGCCGGCCATTCAGAAAGCCCGAAATACCGCTGACCGTACCGATGAAATGTCATCGGCCCGACAATTGATGATCGCGTGGGAATCTTACGCAGCCCAGTACAAAGAATCAGTGCTGCCTGGTTACAAAGTCGGCCTTCGGGCTTGGGATCAATCTGGCAATGAAATCGCGGAGGTTTCAAATGAAATTGCCGCTGCCCGTTACCCATGGCGTCTTGCACCATTTTTAAATTATGACTTTCGCAGTCTGTATCGCGGGGTCAACACCAGATCTTTGGCAGAAATGCAACAGATGAATGATGGGTCTTATGCCTACGCCGTTTCTGTGTATCCAAGCCTCGGACTGAATACCACTTGGGTTGGTGGTGATCAAAATGAGTTGGGCTTCAATCCCACGGCGTTGTCTAATTTTGGAAAATTTTACGTCCAAAAGTTGGGTGATATTCGCAAGACAGGTGACCTGCTTGTCTTTGCTTCAGCCCGTGGTTCAGATCCGACAGATCCCAGCGCTTCGCCGTTGGAGGGATTCTTCCGAGTTCGTTCGCCTCGATTTGCGTTCGGGCAAGATGAGCGTTGGGCTGAGTCAATCGATGCGAATACTTCTTCTTCAGAGACCGGCCATGTGCATTTCCGCTATGGGGGATCGGCGGTCATTGCTTGTGCAGACGGACATGTAGAGTCGCAAGGACCAGACGCCCTTCGTGATATGCGACGTTGGGCGAACCGCGCTGATTCTGATGATTACGGTCTTTCTCCGCAGTAGATTTGTCAAAATCGGATAGGCTCAAACCATGGCTAATCCATCATCCTTTGCCAAAGATTGGGAAGCGGTCCGGGTTGCGTTGGGTTCAGTGCTGGTGGGACAAGACGATGTCGTAGAGGGAGTCCTTACCGCTTTGTTTGCTGGCGGACATGTGCTCTTGGAAGGGGTTCCAGGGTTGGGGAAGACCCTTTTGGTAAGAACTTTGGGATCCGCGCTTGGCCTGGACTTTCGCCGAATCCAGTTCACACCTGATTTGATGCCGGCGGACGTCACGGGCACCACTGTGGTAGAAGAAACCGAGCAGGGGCGATCTTTGGTATTTCGGCGTGGCCCCGTTTTTACGCAGTTGTTGCTGGCCGATGAAATCAACCGCGCGACACCCAAGACCCAGTCGGCAATGTTGGAGGCGATGCAAGAACGTTCGGTCACGGTAGGGGGGGTGACCCACGAGCTGCCAGCGCCATTCATGGTCATGGCCACCCAAAACCCCGTCGAGCAAGAAGGGACATATCCCTTGCCTGAAGCACAACTCGACCGGTTCCTTTTCAAATTGGTTGTCCCTACGACAGGGCGTGAAGACCTGGTGGAAATTTTGCGACGGACCACCGGAGCACCCCAGCCTGAACCAAATCCGGTTCTTGATGGTGCTCGCTTGTTGGCCCACCAGCAAGCAGTACGGTCTGTTGAAGCCAATGATGAGACGCACGATTACGCCGCGCGGTTGGTTTTGGCCACGCATCCAGGTCATGACATGGCCTCCCCCGAAGCAGAGCGTTGGTTGCGATTTGGAGCTTCTCCACGAGCAGCGCAAGCTTTGCTGCTGGCGGGAAAGGTCCGGGCTCTGCGTGATGGCCGGACGCTGGTCCGATCTGAAGACTTGGTGCCGGCCGCTTTACCCGCTCTGCGGCATCGGCTTCATCGTGGGTTTGAAGCTGAAGCGGAGGGTGTTGACACCGACCAAGTGGTGAAAGCGGTACTGGAGACCGTCCCGCAGCATTCCGTCAGCACTTGAACGGCTGCCGTACACTCTGCACAAGCAGGAGTTTGTCTGATGCCTCTGACCTCTATTGTTGCCTGTCAGTTTTTCGCGATTGCTGACGTCCCCGGACGCCGTGAAGAGTTGCCGCCTCCACCGTTGTCTCAAGCCTTCGTCAGCTTGATTTTTGATGGTGGGTTCATGAACAACACTGATGTTGGTGAGTTTGGGAACCTCTCCAAGCGAACTGTGGGTTTGGAAGTCCTCGCCGAAGGCCGACTCACGCGAAACCTGCATTGGGATCTTCGTCTCGAGCAGCGTTTTGATGAGTACGACTTTGCCGGCACCGGCGTTTTGGATGGGGGCAATCCCAACAATCCGGCCGGGGACGATTTTGATTCCAGTGATCAACCATGGCGAAATGTGTACACCACGACATTCGCTTTGGAGTTCTCTCAAAAGCAAGGCTCGAATACCACTTTTGGCGGCATCGGTATGCAAGCGGCCCGCCAGCGTTCGGCCGATTACGGGGACGGGCGTGCCTTCTCCGGGCACTGGGGCATCACCACCCGATACAGCGATGATCTCGCATTTGGCTGGGGACTCTCCATTCGTGAGCAAATCGATGGTCCCACCCAGTACATACCGGTCTTGGCCTTGGATTGGTCGCTGACCAACGATCTTTCGGTTGAGGGTTGGTTTGGTCCATGGGAGATTCGCGAGCCTCGTCTCGATATCGTCTGGAAAGCGTTCTCAGAATGGGATCTCTTTGCGGGCTTTGGTTACCGAAGAGACCGATTCCGACTGGATGATTTTTCCGGCATCGACATTGACGTTGATGGCGACATCGACGACGAAACAATCGAAGAGTGGTATCAAGGGGTTGGTCAAGACAGCGCGTTCCCCATTTGGGTGGGCGCTCGATACGTGCCGAACCTGTATCAGTCGTTTGAAGTTCGGGTAGGACGCGACATCCAAGGTGAGTTGCAGCTTCGGGATCGAGACGGCTCGCCTTTGTTGAACAGCGATTACGACGGTGATCTTGCCGTCTCGCTTCGTTGGCAGCTTCGTTATTGAGTCGAACCCACGGGCTTTGAAGATGGAACCCCTTCGGGATTCCATGCACTCCAATTGAGTTTGAGCCTTGGATCATTCAGCCCAAATGCATCGGCTGGCCCTGGTACCGCCATGGGTCCGCCCCCTTCGTGCATCCTTCGGATAGAGAGCGAGCCTGGAGGAGACTGGCACTCCAGTCGGACTTGCCACCGATCCTGCCAAACGCGTCGGTGGATGATCACTCCGTCCAAGTTCGGCAATGGTCCATTGGCGGATACCAATACACCTTGGTCATCCAATTGGAACCACAACGTATCCCGTTGGAGCGGTACTTGTGGTTCGGTGACGCAGGTCACAAAAATTTCTGGGGTCCCGTTGTGTACGCGGCATTCAGCGGCAAATGGCAGCCCAGAGGATTGCACGCCAAAAAGTCTTGGGGCTGGTCGGGGCGGATCGAACCGGTAGGCCGGAGGCGTAATTTGCCCGACCGACTTGGGGAACTGTACGGTGCGAACCCCAGCGCTGGCTCGAAGCGTGGTTTGTATTCCTCCGAGTCCAATAGGAAGCGGCAGTTCGAAATGACAGCGTCGAGGAATCTCCACCCGTTCCGGGAGTCCGTCGATTGCAATAAGTCGATTTTCCCATCCGCCATGCCAACCGGCCAAACGTGGGAGGCCATCGCGACCGACCGTGGTCCAGCAGCCCAAGGGAATCCATGCATCAAGTGCTTCCAGCGCGATTTGTGATACCTGATCCGCATTTTCTGGCGCAAGCAACTTGGGCAAAAGCGGGGATCCGTCCATCCATGCTGCGCGGACACGCCCGTTCATATCCCGCACGGCATTCGTTAACGCGCCTCGAAGGCTCGCCGCGATTCCTGGATCTTCTTCGGCCACCAAAGCGAGGGCCGCCCGCCACCGCGCCGTCAAAGCCTGAGCGGCTTGCTTGGCTTCAGGAGTCCAGTTCATAGGAAGTTGGGCGGTGGTGTCGGCTTGGTCGGCCATCAACGCAAGACGCCACCATGCCAAGGGGTCTTGGGGATCTGGTCCACCGGGACTGGTGGCCAAGTCAAGTGGGGGTCTTGGGACCTGCGGGGGAGGAACACGGCTCCAGCGCGGCGGCTTGGGAAATCGCAAGGGTTCAATGATGGTGTCGCCCACCTGCAACGTTCCGGACTCGGGCACAGTCAACAGGAGCAGTCTGGGCAGCCCAACTTCATCGTCAGGGGACGTGGGACGCACTCGGGTGGGTTGGAGTTCGCTTTCCCAGGTTGTTTCACCCACCGGGATGACCGTGGCCAATCGGTATGGCCAAGGAACACCATCAACCAAAACGCTGGGTGGAGGCGAAGCAGGATCATCGGTTTGGATCGCCAAAGCCGTGGGAGCGCCTCGCACCACGACCGGGTTTGCTTCCAAGACGGTCCAAGCCGAAAAAAGGAGTCCAGCAAGGCTCAGGGGCACGGGATCAGCCGCCGGCGTTCGGGTCGCTCTGGGTTGGACTCGGCCTGGACCAAAACAGGACCTGGTTCATGTCCCAAGGCAAGGGTCCAACCCTCTTCGGCGGCTCGAGACAAAACGTTGACCTTGGTCTGCATTGCGGTATACGGCTCGATGTCATACGCCATCACGAAGGCAGGAGGCGCGTGGTTGATGGTGGGAACGACGTCGGCCGGGAAGACCACCCGGCCATCCGCGGTGTCGACGTGAATAGATTGCTGGCCCCAAGTGTGTCCAGGAGCCGGCTCGACGGTAAGTCCTTCCAATACTGAGGAACACCCAGTGTGTGTTTGGACTTGAGCAGCAACCGGTTCAAGATGGTTCGGAAGATAAGTACGAGTCATGACTGCCCGATTTTCGTTGGCGTCTTTCCATTCTTGGTTTTGAACGTGGACGATTGCGTTGGGGAAGCACGAAACGGGGATGCCGTCGTTGAGACGAGTTAACCCGCCGGCATGGTCAAAGTGCAGGTGCGAAATCACCACGTGGTCAATCTCTGATGGATCAACGTTTTGCTCTTGCAGCGCGTGAACGACCGTTCGGTTTTCGATGGCGTAGATGCCACGTTCTTTCTCCGACCACTTGTCCCCGCAGCCAGCTTCCACCAAGACTTTGGTACCGCTTTGTTCCAGCAGCAAACAGTTTGTTTGGAGCAAAATACGGTTTTGATCATCTGGAGGGGAAAGCCGCTCCCACATGGTCTTGGGCACCACGCCAAACATGCCCCCACCATCCAAGCGCATGGTTCCCGCTCGAAGAATCTTGACGGACCAGGTCATACCATCAGCCTAGCAAGGCGGTGGGATCTTCAAGCAGGCGTTTCACGGTGTTGAGGAATCGAGCACCTTCGGCCCCATCAACCACCCGGTGGTCACAGGACAAAGACAAGGGCAGAGACAAGCCAGCGTAAATTCGACCATCTTTGGCCAAGACTTTTTCGTACCCACGCCCGACCGCCAAGATGGCGACTTCGGGGTGATTGATTACAGGAGTGGCAAATCTTCCGCCGTACGAACCAACATTCGAGATCGTGAACGATGAACCGGTAAGTTCCTCGCGTGGGATGCTGCGGTCTCGGCAACCGGCTGCGAGCCGGGCCACCCCTTCGGCCGCTTCAACGATGGCGAGCTTTTCTGCGTTGCGCAGGACCGGAACCATCAAGCCCGCGTCGGAGTCCACGGCAATTCCGAGATTCAAATTGCCCTTGCGATGGATTTCGGATTTTGCTTCGTCTACCACCGCATTGAGGGCGGGGTGTTCACGCATGCCGTGGGCCACCGCACGAATGACGAATGGCAAGAACGATAATTTCCGACCAGTGATGGCGGAATATTCCTTCCGCTTTCGATCGAGATCGGTGATGTCGGCTTCATCCACCACCGTGAAGTGCACCGCGGTTTTGACCGAACGATCGAGGGCTTCGGCAATTTTGCGCCGAACCCCGCGGAAAGGAATGACTTCGGTGGTGCCAGACGGATCAACAGGCACGGGAGGCAGCGTTGGTTCTTTTCCAACTGCCGAATCACCGGCCAGACTGGAATGTGCTGATGTGTGTTCTGGAATGTCTGCAACTGTGACCCGCGGTCCGGAGGCTTGGATGGACGATGGTTCGGCCGCAGCGCCTTGTTGGGCAAATCGTTCCACATCGCTGGCGGTCACGCGCCCGCCGCGGCCCGTGCCCGAGACCCGGTTGATGTCGATTCCAAGTTGCTTGGCGATTCCCCGCACCGCTGGGGTGGCCAAGGCTCGCACTTGCTCGGTTGAGGCCACTTCCGCCTCGTTTCTGCGGCGGGTCAAGGCCGATGGTGCGTCGTCATCATTGTTGACGCTTCCTACGACGGTGCCGGCATCTTCCCGTTCTTCGCTGGCGGGATTCTCTGTCGCCTCGGCTTGGTCTGAAGCGGGGCTGGTTGGAGTCTCGCCGCTCTCGATACTTTCTCCGTACCGGACCAATACTGAGCCAACATTGATGATGTCGCCTTCAGCCCCACAAAGTTCAGTGACCACACCTGCCCAAGGGCTGGGAACTTCTACCAACGCTTTGTCTGTTTCCATCTCCGCAAGGGTTTGGTGCTCGGCAACTTGATCGCCCACCGAAACTCTCCATTTGATGAGTTCTGCTTCGTGCACACCTTCACCAAGGTCAGGCAGGATGAAATGGGATTTGTCGGCGGGTTGTTTGACCTGGGCCATAAGGAAGCTTTCCGTCAGTAGCGAAGGGTTTCGTCGATGGCTGCCTTGACCCTATCGGGACCAGGGAGGTATTCCATCTCAAGTTTGTAGTACGGCATGATGGTGTCGAAACCAGCAACCCGCTGTACAGGGGCTTCCAGATGAAGGAAGCATCGTTCGGTCACCAGAGAAGAAATTTCTGAAGCCAACCCAAGGGTGAGCGGTGCTTCTTGGCAGACCACGCAGCGGCCGGTTTTTTCGACGGAAGCCAAAATGGTGTCCTCGTCGAGTGGACTGATGGTGCGCAGATCGATCAACTCTACAGAGGCCTCGCTCTGTTCGGCCGCCTTTGCTGCTTCGACCACCATCGCGCCCCAAGCCACCACGGTGAGATCGGTGCCTTCGGTGACCACCCGAGCTTTCCCAATGGGCAACGTGTACGCCTCGTTGGGTACGGGTTCCCGAAAGGCGCGGTAGATCCGCTTGGGTTCGAAAAAAATCACTGGGTCTGGGTCTCGAATGGAAGCGATCAACAGCCCCTTGGCGTCATATGGCGTCGCGGGCATGACCACTTTCAGACCAGGTTGGTGCGCGTAGATGGCTTCTGGTGCATCGGAGTGAAGTTCTGGGGCATGAATCCCACCACCATGCGGCACGCGCACGGTCATTGGTACCGCAAATCGTCCACGGGTGCGGGTACGGAACCGAGCGGCGTGCGAGCAAAGTTGGTCGTAGGCCGGGCCCATAAACCCTTCAAATTGAAGTTCGGGAACGGGTCGCATGCCGTTCATCGCAAGCCCAATCGAACTGCCGATGATGCCAGATTCAGCCAAAGGGGAATCCACCACCCGGTCCGCTCCAAATTCCGCTTGCAGTCCTTCGGTGGCGCGGAACACGCCTCCGTTGAGTCCTACATCCTCACCCAAGATGATGACACGGTCGTCCAGCCGCATTTCGCAGGCCAGAGCATCAGTGACAGCTTGAACAAGTGTCATTTCGGTTTCGTTGGCAGCGGTGGTCATGCGAGATCCTCGGGGAATTGTCCCAGACTGGTGGTTCGTTTGCTGTCGCGTTGACGCTTGAGGGATGCGGGTAAGTCGGCGTACATGTGATCAAAAAATTCACTGCGATCGGGTGCTGCAATGCCCTCGGCGTTGCTGATGATCTCGGCCACCCGCTTTTCACCGGACTTCATGGCCTTCTCGTGTTGGCTCTTGTCCCACAGGCCTTTCGCTTCCATCCAACGTTGTAATCTTGGCAGGGGATCACGGGCTTCCCAAGTTTCCAACTCTCCGGCATCTCGATAACGCCGAGCGTCATCGGCGGTGGTGTGATCACGCAATCGATAGGTCACCGCCTCGATGAAGGTGGGTCCGTCCCCAGCACGAGCTCGCGCGACAGCGTCTTTCATGACTTTGGTCATGGCAAAGAGGTCGTTGCCATCGGCTCGCACACAGGGCATGCCGTATGAAATTCCTCGTTGGGCAAATGTTTCACCCGCGGATTGGACACTGGCAGGGACCGAGATGGCCCATCCGTTGTTTTGGCAACAGAACACCACGGGAAGCTTTAGGCTGGCGGCGAAGTTGGCGGCCTCGTGGAAGTCGCCTTCACTGGTGGCACCATCACCGAAGAACGTAACCGCGATCGCCCCAGTTTTCTTGGCTTTCTCGGCCCAGGCCAAGCCCGCAGCGTGCAGCATTTGGGTGCCGATAGGGATGGCGATGGGGGTGGCATTGACTCCGGCAGGAATATGGTTGCCGCGTTCGTCGCCCATCCAGTGCAACAGAATGCATTCCGGGGGCAAGCCATGCCAGAACAGGCCCGTGTTCTCTCGGTAACAGGTGACCAGCCAGTCGGCTTTGTCGATGGCCAGGGCGGCGGCCAGGGAAGGCATTTCTTGGCCAGTATTTTGAGGATAGGTCCCCATGCGTCCAGAGCGCTGCAACTTGAATGCGGTTTCATCAAGTTGCCGGCAGAACACCAAATGCTCCATGATGGCTGGCAGTTGATCCTCAGCAATCACGTCCTTCCCTAGGGTCTCATCAAAGACACCGTCCTCATCAAGGATGGACACGTGGTCAATCCGGGTTTCGTAGGCCGTTGTAATGGGCATGGGTGTTGATCCTAACTTCGCTGCTTAGGTGTCGGAGGTGAGCTTCTGAACGGGTTCGCCCGTGTACTGAGATCCGTCGCCGAACTGGGTGATGCCGTCCTGCTTCAAAGGGCGGCCTTTGCCGAATGCATCTGGATCCGGGGTGGATTCAGGCATCGCGTAGTTGGCTTGTGGCCGGCGACTGGATTCCTCCAGCGCTACCTTTGCACATTCTCGCATGGCATCGTCGCTGTTTCTGTACATCCCCGCAAATTCGGCATCGATGGCTTCAAAGGCCATGGAGCAGAAGTAACGCGCGACAGTGGTTTCTTCTTTGATGCGTTGAGCATCTTTGCTGGCGTCCATCGTTTGCTGCAGCCTTGAGAGTGTGCAGAACACCGCGTGCAGCCAGATGGCGGCCCACGAGAAGCGGCGTTGGACCATTTGATTCGAAACCATGCCCTCTTTGTGTTCCCAGCTCATTTGGACAAGCTGATGCGAGAGTTCTTGTACCCGAGCTTCAGCTCGTCCGGCAATGTCCCGGAGTTCTGGTTTCACCATACGCATACGTGGCTTTGCGCGTCGAATACCGCCGAACAGTTCAGTGGCGAGTCTCAAGCCAGAGATTGGATAAGCCCACGGCTTTTCTTTCATGGCCAGAAGGCGCTCGGAGAATTGCTTTGCCCCGTACGCAAACACGAACGAGTGCATGACTTCATTGGCCCCTTCCACCACCGTATTGATTCGGCTGTCACGCCAGACTCGCTCGAGTTCATTTTCCGTCATGAACCCTTCGCCGCCCATCACTTGCAAGGCGGCATCAGGGCCTTCGAAGCCGAAGTGGGAGCAGAACACCTTGCAAATTGCGGTTTCAAGCATGATGTCTTCATCGCCACGATCCACCATGCCCGTGGTGTAGGACAGCATGGATTCCATCGCATAGACCCAGGCTCGTTGTTTGGCAATGTTGTCTTGAACAAGATCAAAATCTCCGATCGGACGGTCAAATTGGTGACGGTATTGGGCCCACTTTGAGCTTTGGGCCAAGGCGGTTCGGGCCGCGCCAACCATGCCGGCAGAGAGCGTGCAGCGTCCGTAATTCAGACAAGTCAAAGCAACATTCAAACCTCGACCTTCGTGGTGGAGCAAATGCGATTTGGGGACCTTGACGTCTTTGAATTCCATTCGGGCTTGCCATGTGCCGCGAATACAGCTCTTCGCCCGGTTGCAAGAAGTAATTGTGATGCCCTCCATGTCAGGGGTGCAGATCAAGGCAGTGACTTTGTCCTTGGCTTTCCCCGTCTTGGGATCAACGATCTTCTGCTTGCCCATCACGGTGAAGATGCCGGACAATGCTCCACTGGTGGCCCATTTTTTTCGTCCAGAACGAATGATGAAATCACCGTTCTCGTCCTTCTCAATCCGTGTTTCTTGTCCTCCAGCATCGCATCCCACGTTGGGTTCAGAGAGGCAGAATGCCGAAAGCGTGTCTTTGCAGATGCGAGGTAGGAAGTTGGTCTTCTGGAGTTCGGTCCCAAAGAGCATGATGGCACCGCATCCAATCGATTGGTGTGCGGAAACAACAACCGCGGTAGAGCCACAGGTCTCGCCAAGCCGAGCCAACACCCGGTTGTACGAGGTGATGCCAAAGCCCCCACCGCCGTACTGCTGGGGAGCGATCATCCCCATGACCCCAAGGTCAAACAGGCGGGTGATGACCCAGTCTGGGATGTTTTGGGTCTGATCAATTTCAACGGTCGGATGCTCTGTCTCGAGATACACATCGAGTTTTTTCAGCAGTTCATCACATCTCACGCGTTCTTCGTCACTCTCCACTGGCATAGGGAAAATCAATTCCTCGCGGATTCTTCCCCAAAACAAATTCTTGATGAATCCCATGGTGGAGGGGTCAGGCCCCAGCATTTCCTGAGCTTGTTCGATTTGCTTTCGGTCTTTTGCGGAGACGTTCTTCAAGCTCTTTGCCAGATCAGGTTGAGACATCGTTAGACTCCTTGGGATACAACATCCTATGTCGCAAAGCATCGGTTGTGATTGTCGTAATACGAGAAAGAGGTGCCCTCAATGAGTCGAAGACTGACGCTGATTGCCGCCCATGCTCGGAATCGAGTGATCGGCCACGCCGGAGATATGCCTTGGCATTTGCCGGACGATCTGAAGCACTTCATGCGAGCCACATTGGGTGGTGTGGTGGTGATGGGTCGAAAGACCTTCGAGAGTTTGAAGGGGCCGTTGTCTCGCCGTCGCAACATCGTGATCACGCGGAATTCCCATTGGCAGCATGAAGGAGTGGAGCGAGCTTCATCACTTGCAGACGCACTCGATATGGCGGGAGAAGGTTCGGTTCATATTGCGGGTGGTGGAGAGATCTACCGGGCGGCGTTGCCCATGGCCACCCATCTGGACCTCACAGAAATTGATGCGGCTCCCGAAGGCGACACGTATTTTCCAGAGTTTGATCGTTCCGAATGGCGTGAGGTTGCCTCCGAGCACCATCCTGCGGATGAGCAGCATGCCCATGCTTTTACATTTCGCATGTACGAGCGGGCGGCTTCAATCGCGGACTGAGACGACGGTACGCCAGAGGGTGCCGTCGGATTCCAAGAGCCCGCTGATCAAAGGAGTGACCCGATCTGAACGCCAGAAATCATCTGGCACGGGTCGTTCACCGAACTGATCGCGAAAATCGCGCAGTTCAAACCGTTTGGACTGGTTGGCTTGGAGGGGCCCAGCCTCGAGAACAAAGCGTTCGTTCAGCCACACTGAGGCGCCTTGCGGGAGGTCTCGATCGCTCTGCACGATGAGATCAGCGGCAACAACGGTGATGGTGCTTTTGCTGGAGACTTTCGGCAGTTCAGGGAAGGCTCGGGTGGCAAATGCGGGAACCATCCTTGGGCTCTGGCAGGCAAAAAGCAACAATGAGAACAACATCAAGGTTCGCACATGTCTGAGCGTAGCATGGTGATTGAGATGACGACTGTTGACGAGCCTGATGGTCCATTGCCCGACCGGACCTTGTCGCGGCCTTTGGCCCACATTGCCCAAGAAACCACCATCGACCCGCGGATTCCTGCCATTGTCCCGGGCTTTGACGCACCGTTTTTTCAGGCGGGTTTGGCTGGGTACTCCGATGCCCCAATGCGTTTGATGGCGCGTCGTCATGGTTGTCCTTTTTGTGTCACAGAAGCGTTGCTGGACCGAACTTTGATTTCAGGTGGCAAAGGCCGCACCCGCGAAGATCCGGACCTTTTGGCGGAGCAATGTGGCACCGGTGATTTGAATGAAAACCGGGCGGCCGGGCTGGAGGACCATCCCATTGCCGGTCAGTTGATGGGGACCCAGCCAGAAGAAATGGCGCGGGGCGCTGAAATCCTCCTTGATTTTGGCTACGAGGTGGTGGACCTGAACTTTGCTTGCCCGGTGAAAAAAGTCAAGCGTCGCAACCGAGGAGGCCATTTTTTGGCCCACCCCGAGGAAGCCATTGCGGTGTTTAAAGCGGTACGTGAGGTTGTTCCCGACCAAGTACCCATCACCGTTAAGTTGCGCCGGGCTTGGGACGACACTGAGGCCATGACCGCAGCCTTCCACGAGGTGTTTGATGCCATCTACGACATGGGGGCCGCTTGGGCGACCGTGCATTGCCGCACGGTAGAACAGCGTTACAAGGGTCCAGGTCGATGGTCTTTCCTGACCGAGCTTCGAGCAAAACATCCTGATCGGTTGTTTTTTGGTTCCGGTGATATCTGGACCGCGCAAGATGTATTTGCCATGCTTGATGTCACGGGGGTAACTGGGGTCTCGGTGGCTCGAGGCTGCATTGGCAACCCTTGGATTTTTCGTCAGTGTCGGCAGATGATGGCGGGGCAAGCACCCACCGAACCCACTCTGGCCGAGCAACGTGATGTTTTGCTGGAGCACCTTCGACTTTCCACCGAGTTGCATGGCGAGCGGGGGGCCTCCAAGATGATGCGGAAATTTGGGATCCGGTTTGCCAAGCACCACCCCGAAGGCAACCGAGTGAAGGCCGATTTCATTGCTTGTGATTCACGGGTGGCGTGGCACCGAGTGTTGGAAGCCCACTACCCCATCGATCAAAGCACCATTCCCACATAGAATCAACGCCATGAGTACTCACGATTTTGAATACGAGTGTGCAGGGACCAACGCCCGTGGATTGTTGGCGTTGCCCGAAGTGCGAGAAGGTGAAGAAGAACTTGCTCCGCCTTATCCCGGAGTTGTGGTGTGTCACGCCTGGAAAGGCCCTGGTTCTTTTGAACGTGAGCGTGCTGAAGAATTGGCAGAGATGGGATTTGCGGTTCTGGTGGCCGACGTCTACGGAGGGCACCGGGCAGACGACAATGATGAAGCCGCCGCCTTGATGAATCCGCTCATGGATGATCGTGGTGGAGTGTTGAAGGACCGCCTTCATGCTTCGGTCGCGGCGCTCCGAAGCCATGAACTTGTTGATGCCTCCCGGTGTGCCGCCATCGGGTACTGCTTTGGTGGTTTGTGCGTGTTGGATTTGGCTCGTTCGGGTGCCGATTTGCGCGCGGTGGTCTCATTTCACGGTTTGCTGGCAGGTCATGAATTCGGTGCGACACCAGTGGCGTCGGTCCTGGCTTGCCACGGCTGGGACGATCCAATGGCCACGCCGGAAGCGGTGGTTGAGTTCGGAGCGGAAATGACCAAGATTGGTGCCGATTGGCAGCTGCACGGATACGGCAACGCCATGCATGCCTTTACCAACCAAGCGGCCAACGATCCTGCTTTTGGGACGGTTTACGACGCCACCGCAGATTCGCGTTCATTCCGCTCCATGGTTGACTTCCTTTTTGAGCGTTTGGAAACGGACGACTGACCAATCGTCTCATTGGTCTTTTGGTGCAGCGCCACTGCCGGATCGATCAGGTGCGATGGGTCGAGGGGGATTTCGCGGTGGGTTTGTTCGCAGCGCTTCCATCATGGCATTGATCCCGGCTTCGAGTTGAAGGTCCACTCCGTTCCAAAGGGCGACTGGATCGTCGATCACTTCGACGTCTGGCGCAACCCCATGGCCTTCCACCGCCCAAGTGCCATCGGCTTCGTAGATACCAAAGGTTGGCACAGCCACCGCAGCGCCATCGAGCAAGGCCGGTCCTCCGGTAATTCCAACCAGTCCACCCCAGGTTCGGGTCCCAATGAGGGGACCAAGATCTGCTTGTCGGAAAAGCCAAGGGAACATGTCACCACCAGAGCCGGCCAATCCATTGATCAACATGCATTTGGGGCCGAAGTGACCATCTGAGGGTGATCGCCAGTCATCGCCATGCCGTCGCGCCCACCAGGATACAGGTTGTCGGTTCAGCAGCTCGATGAAGCGGGTTGGGATCTGTCCACCTCCATTCCATCGCTCGTCGATGATCAATGCCTCGCGATGCATTTCGGCAAAGAACTGGGATACCAAGTCGGTTTGCCCTTCGATTCCTGTGTTTCGGACGTAGATGTAACCCACCCGGCCGCCGGTTGCTTGGTGCACCTTTTTCCGGTTGGTGTCAACCCATGCATCGTGCCTGAGCTCAGATTCATTTGCGATGGGGGTGACCAAGATGTCGAAGGTTTTTCCGTCGCGTTCAAAAGTGGCTTCAATGCCAAAGCCAACGGTGCCCACCAATGCGGCCCAAGGGCTTCGGTCCGAACTGAGAGGTCGGCCGTTCACCGCAACAAATCTGTCGCCCGCTTGGACTTTGACTTTCGCATCCTCAAGGGGGTGGTGTTGCGCCTGGAATCCTGATTCGGGCTGCACGACTTTTTCGACGGTCCAGTGACCCTTTTCATAGACCCAGTCGACGCCAAGGAAGCCCACTGCGTCGCGTGGAGGTTCTTGTTCTCCGCGGTCAAACATGCTCCAACCCTCAGGGAGGTAGTACGCGTGTCCCACATTCAGCTCGGCGATCATCTCCCGAATCACCCGGGCAACATCTTCACGATCTCCGCAGTCGTCCAACATGATGAGCGCCTCATCGAGGGCTGCATCCCAGTCCACGCCATGCATGTTTTCCACATAGAACGTGTCGCGGAACAAACGCCAAGCGTCAATGATCATTTGTCGCCACGCCTCGCGCGGCTCAAGATCCAAGAACAATCCCTCAACCAAGACAGGTTCTCCTTGCATGCCGATTGCATCAAACAAGTCCCATCCTTCGAGGGTTTTCCGCAAGAGGGCAGATCCATCGGCCAAAGGGTCGAGCAGCAATGCGGTACCGTGAAAATCTGCTTTGGCTTCTATGTCGTACGGGTCGATGGTGACATGCAGTGGTGGTTGTTCGGGATCGACCGAAGTCGACCACACCAAGTGGATGTGTTCTCCAGCTTCGACGAGCATGCTGATATTTCCCGCTGGAACATTGAGATGACGAGCTCGACTTAGCGCGCCTCCAAGATCCACCACCATCTCATCGGTCCCGACCACCACGTCAGGATTTACCATAGATTTCAATTCGACCGGATTGTCTTCGGATTGTGGCACCCGATGGCCAAAGAATTGGCCTTGGCCTACCTCTGGAATGATCCATATGCCTTCGGCTTCATCACCGAGGAGTTTCGCTTCCAGCTGGATTTCCATCTCGATGGTCGTGGCAGTGCCTTCGAGAACCCCATCCTCGTAGGTGAGATTTCTAACTTTCGCTTCTTGGCCCATGGCCATGAACGATGCCGCCAGCTCCGAACCTTTCGCGGTGACTTCTAGCGCAGTCGGTAATTCGTCGTCGGCATGGCCAATTGAGCTTAAATCTTGCAGGGTGAGGTTCCAGATTCCGACCGCAGGATGTTCATTTTGGAGCGAAACAGATCGCCCCTGTTCAATGGTGGACCAGCGCCCGCCGATACCCATGCCGGTGACTTCCCACTCGCCCGACAACTGACCGTCGGCCAACTCTCCTTGCACCACAATTTCAATATCCCGGAATCCATAAGAAGTTCGCATTTTCCCGGTAGATGGATCAAACTCCACTTGCGGCAGAGACACAGTTTGCATTGGATTGCGCATGGTTCCGGTGAGGTTCCCATTTTCGTCACGCCAAATTTGCAATTCCAAGGGCCCTTCATCTTCCGACAATCCTGCCCCAAGCATTCCAGTCAGGTTGCCTTTCCAGATTCCCGTTGGATCAAGTCCGCGGTGATTGGCTTCCCAAGATTCGCGATGAAGCTCCGGTGCGGTCAAAGGGGGATGGTCAGAAGTGAGCGTGGTCAGCATCAGGATCTCTCGATCGGGATAGATCCAGGTGCTATCCGATGTTCCGCCGGCGTAGACCGGGGCAAAAGAATGACTGGCCACAAACGCCAGTTGCGATCCTCCATCGACAAAGCAGGGGGCGTGCTCATCCCTGTCACCAAAGGTCAATGGTTCGGTCACGCCAGTATCGAGATCATGGAAAGCAACCGCGCGGCGAAGTCGATTTGGCTGGAATGATGACCAAGCCAAGTGCCGACCGTTCGGGGAGAAAGCAACCTCTGGGGTGTTGGCTTGTGCATCGGTGGCCAGAAGGGTTGAGTTTCCATTTTCAATGTCAAACAGGATCAACTCACCCATGTGGTTGGCCGCGGCCAGATGGGTGCTCTCAGGATGCCACCAGATTTTGGTCCACCATCCAAAAGAACCTTGGCTGAGCCTTCGGATCTCCGAGCCGTCGGGACGAATCAATTCCAGCTCATATTCCCCGCTTTGATCGCTGGTGTGCGCAATCCAAGCACCGTTGGGGCTCCAAGCTCCCGTTCGTTCGGCGGCATGGCTGGTGTTGGTCAGATTTCGTGGAACGCCATCACCTAAGGGCACGGTGAATAAATCTCCGTACGCTTCGGCCACGAGTTCCCGTCCGGTGGGTCCTGGCCGAACTTGAACCACGTAAGGGGTGGCATCGATTCGCCGTGGCGCGAGTTCTGGTCGTGCCCCAGTCAGTGCAATTTCAATGGTTTCAATTTCATCATTGTCATTCAGAATTTTGAGTTGTGAACCCTCGCGGAAGATGATGCCCCCCGGACCCGCGCAAGGTTCTCGAAGGTCATGAAGCTCTGAGGCATACCGGAGCGTTTGTTCCTCGTCTCTCAAGCAGAAAAGACCTAGCCGATGGTTGGGGGTGTTGTCGGAGAGAAAGTGCACCTCGCCGTTGTGCCACATGGGTGCGGTGTCCGTCCCGCTGAATGTGGTCAGGCGAGATGCAGATTGACCATCGCTCATCCAGAGGTCGGTGGCCATTCCGCCCCGATAGCGCTTCCAACTGCGGTGATCTCTGGTCCATGGGGTGTAAATGAGCTGGCCCAAGGTGTTGATGTCTGCCCACGTGCCATAAGGGACCGGAAATTGTTGCAATGGCCCGCCCTTTGGATCGACGGTAAACAGTTGGGAGCCTTTGGGGTGCCCCTTGATGCCACGGGCAAAAAACAACACCTCACCTTCCGGTGTCCAGCCGCACAATGTTTCGCGTGCGGGATGATCCGTGAGACGGTTGGGTATGCCTCCGTGCGATGGCATGGTCCAGAGTTCGTGTCCGCCCCCAAAATCAGCCTCAAAGGCGAGCATCTGGCCGTCAGGAGAAAATCGAGGCCGGTTGGCGCCTCCGACTGCTTGCACCAATGGAGTTGCGGCGCCACCAGCTCGTGGTGCAGACCAAATTCCCCCCGCATGGGCGAAGGCAATCTTGGTTTCGGAGAAATCAGGCCAAGCCAGCAAACCAGCGTGGGCAGGATCTTGACCGAAGGCGAGGGTGGACAGCAAAAAAGAAATGCTCATGCAATCAATGTAAACGTGGATCTTGGTGTTTCGTACTCTTGAACTCGAAGTTCCCCTCGTTCCGAGCGGAGCGCCTCGCGGTAGGATTTGTCCATATGGCTTCTCGTGGATTGACTTATGCCGATGCTGGGGTGGATATCGAAGCAGGCGATGCCGCAGTGGAGCGGTTTGCCAAGGCGGTTCGTGCCACCCATGGCCCCAGAGTCATCGGTGCGTACGGCGCTTTCGCGGGCATGTTTCGCCTCGACTTCAACGAGCGATTGTTTCGGCGCAACTACCGCGATCCCGTCTTGGTGGCTTGTACCGATGGAGTCGGCACGAAAGTACGCTTGGCCATTGACTTGGGTGTGCACCATACGGTTGGCGTTGACTGTGTGGCGATGAATGTCAATGACATGATCTGCCAAGGCGCGGAGCCTCTGTTCTTCTTGGACTACTTGGGTCTGCATCGACAAGACCCCGAACGCACCGCCGAACTGGTTGCTGGTGTGGCCAAGGGATGTCGGCTCGCCAACTGCGCTTTGCTGGGAGGTGAATGCGCAGAAATGCCTGACATCTATCGCAAAGGCGATTACGACATTGCTGGGTTTGCGGTTGGAGTTGCCGAACTCTCCCGAGTGGTTGATGCTGAACGTGTCCGTCCTGGTGATGTCATCTTGGGTTTGACTTCCAGTGGGTTTCATTCCAATGGATACACGTTGGTCCGAAAGATCGTAGAGCAAGCCGATATCGACTTGCATTCCGAACATCCTCGGTCGGATGCCGAGGGTCGAACTTTTGGCGAACAACTTTTGGAGCCCACCCGAATTTATGTTCGGTCCATTATTTCAATGCTCCGCGCGTACAAAGTGAAGCGCCCAGTTAGTGGTATGGCCCACATCACTGGCGGGGGTCTTCCCGGAAATCTGGTTCGCGCTTTGCCCAAAGGCTGTCGAGCGGTGGTCTCCAAATCAGCGTGTGAAGTGCCGGCTTTGTTCCGGGTTTTGCAGCGAGCGGGCCGCATTTCTGAAAATGAAATGTGGAAAGTCTTCAATATGGGGATTGGCTACTGCCTTATCGTCCGTCCCACGTTCGCCGAAGGGGTGACGGCAAAACTGGAAGCGGCGGGTGAGACGGTTCGCAAGATTGGCGTGGTTCGGAAGGGCCGAACTGGGGTTGAACTCACCGCTTGAAGCCAGTGATGTGTCACCACTGATCACGATTCAAAATCACGTTCCCCGCGTTGCCTCTTCTTCGCGCTGAGGTGCTTTTTGTCCGACAGCCTTTTTCGCACCGATGATCGGGTGGGAGTGGTTGCTTTGCGCTCAGGTGGTGGAGATGCGGCAGCGTGCACCAAATCAGCAAACCGCTTGATGGCGGTTCGGCGGTTGGTCTGCGGTGAACGAGAAGCTCCCGACCGAAGCGTCGCAATTCCTTCCTTTTCTCGCTTTCCCAGCAAGGCAACAAGTCTTTGCCGTGACTCTGTATTCAGCCCTTTGACATGTTCAAGAACCACCCGCATTCGCACCGCGGTCGCCACTTTGTTGACGTGCTGCCCCCCAGGACCTGATGCACGGATGGCTTGAAAGCTGACGGCATGTTTGGGGATCCAGCGGCCGTGTCCCAGTTCAACGCAGTCGGAGGGCTTCATGTCCTTCCCTTCGATTCGGCATGCTGCACTCCGGAGACATTCATTTCGATTGTGGACTGCCGCAAGTGCATGCATTCCGCATCATGCAATCCGGCCGCGTTTGCATCGGCCTCCAGCATTTGGCGGTAGTCCTGCAAGGGATCTTGAGATTGGCGAATGCACTGGTACTGCCGGTGCAAGGAATCTTGCAATCGCTGCAGATGTGCTTTGGGTTCTGTGCACGCCCCGAAATGTGCCACCAGAAGCTGATCCACTTCGATGTGTTCCATCAGTTCAATACTGTTGCTCCAGGCCATCAAGTCCAGATCCGGCGGGGGCAACTGAGCCGGCGCGAAGGTTGGCGCTTTGGCGGCGAATCCGCCCGCGGCATCTCCAGTGGCCAAGTAGCGCGTGCCATCATGTTGGAACTCATAGGCCACATGATGTTTGGCGTGCCCCAACGTCTCATGGGCTTTGAAAGAAATGCCCCCAATGGTAAAGGTCCCCGAAAGGTCCAAGACATGCAGCAGGCAGGAGGGTACCGGCCTCATCATGCCAAAGAGAAAGGGCAGTTGATCACCATAGATTTTTTGAGCTGATGCCATCAGTCGCGACGGGTCGAGCATGTGGCGTTGACCCACAGGATGCACATGAACAGGGATGTTCAAGGCGGCAAGATCTCCAGCGGCGGCCGCATGATCAAGATGGATGTGGGTTAATAAGACGCCAGCCAGATCCTCCACCGCCCAACCCAAATTTCTGAGACCATCATGCAAAGCGGGAAGAGTTGACGCCGGACCAGGATCGATCAAGACCGGGCCTTCTTGGGTTGGGATGACCCATGCGGAAATGGCTCCCGGCCGGTTCAGCCAATGCAAGTCGACGGAGGAAACGACCGCAGTCATGGCGTTTGATCAGGAACGTACAGCAACGCCCACCATGGATCCTGCTTTTTTGGCAATGCTGGCGGCATCGAGTCCACATTGGGCCAAGACGTCGTCTTCACTGCGGCTGCTCTTGGGGATTTTGCGAACGTGCATTTGTTTAATGGTGAATGGATCGCCCGAGGCGGTGCATGCATCAGCCACGGCCGAGCCGATGGCGGCCCCGAAGTTGTCTTCGACGACCAAGATGTTACCGCCATTGGCGTTGGCCAAATCCAACAGGGCGTCTTCGTCGAACGGGATCGAATACAGGTCCACCAGCGTGGCGTCGATGCCAGCTTTGTCCAACAAGTCAATCGCCCGATTGCATTCGTGCACCATGTAGCCAGCTGACACAATCAAAAGGTCCCGGCCTTCGGTCAAAACTTCAAACAGACCAAGATTGAAAACGGTGTTGTCGTCGTAGAGATGCTCGACGTCCGGACGGTGGGTGCGCAAGAGGCATGGGCCGTTGTGTTCGGCCATGGCCATGGTCAAGCCGTACGCGGCGTATGCGTCGGAAGGCTGAAGCAACCAGCAAAGAGGTTCTCCGTCCTCGGTTTTGGCGGTGGTGAAGCTTCGGAACCATGCCATATCTGGAAGTGACATTTGACTTGGTCCGTCGGCGGCCAAGGAGATTCCCGAGTGGGAGCCAACAATCTTGATATTGGCTCTGGAAATGATGGCCATTTCAATTTGGTCATACGCCCGGGTTAGAAATTTTGAGAATGATGCACAGAACGGCACCTTTTCGGCGGCGGCCAATCCTGCGGCCACCGAAATCATATTTTGCTCGGCGATTTTGCATTCAGCAAACCTTTCGGTTGCTTCTGGTTCCGCCAAGAAGTCTTGGGTGAAGGTGGAGTTTCTGGTGTCAGCATCCAGCGCCCAGACTCGCTTGTCATTGCGTGCCAACATACGCAGGGCCATGCCGAATGCTTTTCGGGTGGCGAACTTGCCACTTTTTAGCACCAGACCTTTGTCGACGCTATTCATGGCTTCGGCAAGGGTGGGCATGTTTTCAGGGCCAAATTGCTCTTCGGGATTCGATGCTGGCGGGTCAATACGAAGGACTGCTTCTCCCGAGATCGCGCTGGTGAGCTTCATGGAAGTCAGACCCAATTCTTCACGAACTTGTTCGAGTTGGGTGCCAGTCGCGACTTTGCCATGCCAGCCGTGACCTTGCAAACAGGGGGCTCCCCATCCCTTGATGGTCTTGGCCACAATGGCCATGGGCTGTTCTGAACCAGCCTTAAAGCTGTCGATTGCTTCTAAAACTGCGACTGGATCGTGGCCATCGATGTCCAGCACCGTAAAGCCAATCGCCTGCAACTTGGCCACCATACGTTCGGGTGATTGTTGGCTGCTGGTGGCATCCGCTTGACCGTACCCATTGCAGTTGAAAATCGGAAGCACGTTGGTGATGTTGTGATCGATGATGAAGTCCAGCGCTTCTGTGACTTGACCTTCCCGTGCTTCGCCATCACCCAGGATGCAGTAGACCTTGCGATCTATCTCGTCTTTTAAGGCCGCCAGCGCGATGCCCGCCGCGACTGAAAGGCCTTGACCCAGTGAACCGGTGGCGGCATCGAAGAAAGGCATGCCCTCGGCGGGGTTGGGGTGTCCATCAAGTACAGACTCGGTGTCCCTCAAGGTCAACAAGTGATCACGGGTCAAGCTGAACTCACTGCCTTCTTTGCCAACGACCGCGCCCAGATCGGCAAGGGCGGCGTAGACCGCGGGCACGGCGTGACCTTCGGAGAGCACCAGTCGATCGGATCCAGGGTGCCAAGGTTCAGAAGGCACCCAACGCATGGCGTGGTGGGTAAGCACGGCCGTGATATGAGAAATACTCATGGCGGTCGTGGGGTGTCCGCTCCCAGCGGCGGCGCACATTTCCACGGCATCGCCGCAAAACTGAATGGCTTTGTCGTGAATTGCGGCTTCAATAGTCATGCAGTGCTCCGGGGTTGGGGGATGTGGACGGAGTATCCCCGCTGGCATGCATTCCGGCAACCGATGAAGAGCCTGTGGAAGGCCTCAAATTCTGGAAGGGACAGAAGGACCGGATCAGTCGAGGGAGACAGGCATCACCACGTAGATGAACTCGCCATCTGCTTTCAAGACCCCGGGTTTCTGGGGCCCCTTGAGGCTCAGGATGATTTCCGGGGAGTCGATGATCTTGAGGGCGTCTGTGAGGTAACCGGGGTTGAATCCGATGGCCAACTCATCGCCGTCGTAATTGCAGTCCACCCGAATTTCGGCCTCTCCCGTGTCAGGAGCTCGGGAGGTGATGACCAAATTCCCCGGGGAGAATGTCAATTTGACTCCACGAGATTCTTGGCTGGTGAGCAAGGCTGCGCGACGAACTGCTCCCGCCAGCGAATTTGTGTCCATTGTGACGTGGATGTCGTTGTCCTTGGGCACTACATCAGACCAAGGAGGAAAGGATCCTTCGACCAAAGTGCTGGTGATGGTTGCGTTCCTCGACCCATGACCGATTCCGAAATGGGCCCGTCCGTCACGTATGGAGACTCGCACTTCGCCCTGAGCACGAGCGTCCAACAATTTGCCCAAGAGTTGGAGTGCTTTGGAAGGGACGATGGTGTTCCCGTCTTGATCGGTGGTTTTTTCGCATGAACAAGACGAAAGAGCCAGCCGGCGACCATCGGTAGCTACGCAACGGAGGGTTTGACCGCTTCGTTCAAACAGCACGCCATTGATGGCGTAACGGGACTGTTCATTGGCGGCGGAAAAAAGAGTGCGTTGAATTTGCTTGCGAAGAATGACCGCTGGCACTTCGTAATCGGCCGTGATGGTTTCGTCAAAATCTTCAACTTCGGGCGCTTCCGACACCGGGAAGCCGTGCAAAGACCAGTTGGAACCAAGGCCGCGAATACGAAGTCGATCTCCGTCTGCTTCCAGCGTGAGTGTGGGGTCGTCGCTGGCTTTGACAATCTGGGAGAGTTTGTCCGCAGGAACCAAGGCCTCGCCTTCTTGTTGCACATCGACTTCGTCGATCGACTGGGCCACTCCAATCTCGAGATCGGTGGCAGACAACCGCAGTTGACCATCGCCAGCAGACAGCCGCAGGCATTGAAGGACTGGGGAAGGGCTTCGTGCGGCCACCACTCCAGAGACCAACGACACAGCGTCGGCCAGAGCGGTTCGGTCGCAGACAATTTTCATCGCAGTTGCAGTACTTGGCATGGTTTTTTCCACAAGAAAAATCTGGGCATCCATTGTACCCCTTGTGGTTGGAGCCCCAGAAAACCTCAGAATCTTGTGATTTTTACCAACGCGGCGTCTTTGTCCACCAATTGTCCCCATGGGGTGAGAAATGCACGGGCGTTATCGGTCTTTTGGCGAGGTGAATCGCGCGCCTGAAATTTCCAGATCTCTGGCCAATGTTCTGGCGAGTGGAACCATGATCGCACAGCCCACAAAAAGCAGCCCAGAAATCAACAAGTCACGTTGGGGAAGATCCCACAAGATGAGCAGAAAGGTGCCCAAGGCCAACACGCTGACGCAAATGGCAATGGCTCGGCGAAGTCGGCGAAAAAAAACCCTTTCCAAACGTGCGGCGGCGGCATCGGCTTCACTGGGGAGCCCGCACTCCGGGCAGCGCACTCCAGCCGGTCTTGGTTGACCGCAGTCTGGGCAAGGAATTTGGTTCGGGTTGGGTTCCATACCGAGGAAGTAATCCTAGGAGGGGGTCTTCTTAGAGTCCCATTGTTGACGCTTTTAATCGTTCCAGTTCGACAACCCTGGCCCCACATATTCTGCCAGCGGTCGAATGATGCGGTTGTTGGCGTGCTGCTCCATGATGTGAGCGCACCAGCCTGTGATACGACTGGCGACGAAAATCGGTGTGTACTGCGGTACCGGAATGCCCATAGAGAAATAGGTCATCCCGCAAGGAAAATCAACATTGGGGTGAATGTTCTTGTCGCGAAGCATGATGCTTTGGACGGCATCACCCAAGTCAAACAGTGGTATGGCCGATGGCTTTTCGGCCTCCGCAAATTTTCGTCCCCACTCCCGAAGAATGCCAGCGCGATGGTCCCCGTTCTTGTAAACGCGATGCCCGAAGCCCATCAGCTTGCGTTTTTCTTGAAATGCCCGCTGCATCCAAGCGTCGACATCGAGATCACCGTCTCTGGTATCCGCCATGATTTCATTCAGCATGTCCATCGCTGCTTCATTCGCGCCACCATGAAGATTGCCCTTCAAAGCGCCAATCGCAGCACACACGGACGAATGCAGATCCGAATTGGTTGAAGCCACCACCCGGCTGGTGAACGTTGACGCGTTGAAGTCGTGTTCCGCGTAGAGCACCAGTGACACGTCCATCACTTTGGTGGCAAGTTCACCTGGTTTTTCTCCAGTCATGCACCACAAGAGGTTGCCAGCATGGCTGAGTTCAACATCAGCTTGTATTTCATCCTTTCCGTCCAAGGCCGTTTGGTGGGCTCCGATTAGCGTGGGGATCATTGCCGTAAGACGAATCGATTTGGCAAGTTCTGCTTCCGGTCCGTTGTCTTCGCAATCGTGGTCCAAGTGTCCCGCCATGGACACCGCGGTGCGGAGGGCGGACATGGGGTGCGTACTGGGGGCAGTCTTGGCAATTTCTCGGATCAGTGCGGTCGCGGCTCGGGGGGGGGTGCGGGCGGCTTTGAGTCGGGCATCAAAATCGGTGAGTTCTTGCTGATTTGGTTTGTGACCAACCAGAAGAAGAAAAGCAACTTCTTCAAATGAAGCATTCGCAGCGAGATCGGCGATTTCGTATCCGCGATAGATCAGTTGGCTTTGGTTGACGGCGCAAATCGATGTATCTCCGGCAGTCAAACCCGCCAGACCACGATTGTCAGAAGCTTTTTTTCCAGAATTGTTCATGACCAAAGTGTAAGGCAAACAAAAAAGGCCCCCGATTTTCGGGGGCCTTTAGAGAAATAAAATTTTGAATCCTTAGCAGTCGCCATAGACCGAGAGCAGAATAAGAAGGTCATTGAATTCCACGGTGCCGCTGCCGTCAAGGTCGGCTTCCGGGCTGTTTGAATCCCACGAAGAAAGCAGGGTCAACAGATCTTCGAATTCCACACTGCCGTTGCCATTGATGTCACCGACGCAATCTTGTGGAACATCAGGGATGTCCGCGAGAGCGAATCGATTGGCTTCAGAGGTTTCCTTAAAAAAGTCCAATTCAATTTGACCGTTTGTCGGTGGATAGGGTGAGGTGAATCGGAAGTTGTAGGTTGTCCCCCAGCGGATGGCGTTGGCGTTGGGGTTTTGTTCGAATGATTCGGTGGCAAACACAATTCCACTGGCATCGCTCGAATTGCTCCATGGTGTCGGTTCGAACGGCTCTCCAGAGTGGTACTCCGGACACGCAAATCCGAATGAACTGGCCACTGGGTCACCGTTGGTGGGAATCAACACACGCCCGATCGATGCATCGATGTTTTGGTTGTAGATCGCATACTCGTAGTCCCAAGTGCCATCTTCGTTGTCATAGGACCTGGACGCGACAATTATTTGACCCATCCCTGGGATTCCAATTCGTTGGTATTTCACGGCTGGGTCGGCGGCCTTCCACGCGGAGAGGGCGGGAAGTGCCAGTTGGGTCTCGGTAGTGAAGCCAACGATGTTTCCGCCATTGTTGATATTCACGCCTCGGAAGGACATGTTGTTGTTGCCGTTGCCGCCCTGGGTGGGGTTGTCGTCTGGACAGATGTATTGCCCTTCAACAAAGAAGGTGGATCCTGAGGGGACATTGGTCACCATGCTCTGGGGAACCCGGAGCCGCCGCGCCGTGGATCCGCTGTAGACCGGATTCGCGGGGGGGTAGGAAAAGACACCAGTGGTTGCATTCACTTCGTACTTGGGGCCCAATGTGCTTTGAGACCCGTTTCGACTCGCGGTGTAGGGATCGGAGCAATTGATTCCAAGGGTGGAGCATGAGGTGGCTTGGCATGGGCCACAATCGCTCTGGCTGAGGGCACAAAAACCATGCTTCAGCCAAGATTGCCCAATCATTTCCATGCGGGGGTGCCCATTGGGGCCAGGTGCCAAGCGGTACATGGACTGACCAATGACAGGGTGCTGGTTGTTGCTGGGAATCCAGAGCAGAGGTTCATCGCCAATGTTGCAGCTGACGGTGCCAATGCTGTACGCGTCGTAGCCGCCGGCTGCGCTGTAGTTGGTGTAGCTCTGCAAATCCCAAACCACCACATCGGGACCAACCGCTCCAAGAGGTTGTGCGGTCAATGCAGAATCAGTCGCGGCCGAAGAGGCCGTGGAAGAATGCTCCAACTCGACATCCGCTGCATTGGTGATGGAACCGATGAGTATGAGACCGGCAGAGAGAGCCGAGACGCTAAAAATCAAAGTGTTTCGCATAGGAATCCCCTGAAAAGGATACGGAGTCAGGGCGGGTCAAAGGATGACTTTTTGCCGATTCAATTGAGTTTCTCGGACGCTGATACTTTTTTGACTTTTCTCGGACGTTTGTGCTCGCTCAATCGTTCATTGTCTGGAAAACAGGAATGGGTTCCAGAGCGCAATGCAAGCCCCCATCTTTTTCCAAAATGGATCGGGCTGGACGTCCCCTAACTTCCCGACCCAGTCCCTCGTACACCCGCGCCGCCGCCTCTTCAGCCGGTTCACTCCCTGCGCCAAACTGTGGCCAGAACACATCGGTGCGGGTAACCAAAGCGTTGGCTGGACCCCACAGTCTCCCGATCGAGACAAAGCTGGGCACCCGACGAACCTCGTAGCCCTTCGACTGCAGTCCTTTCACCATGGCTTCTCGTCGTTCGGCCATGCGCACCATCGCGGCAAATGCCGAACGTACCTCTGGGGTCATCCGATCGGATTCATTGGCCAAGAGGATCTCCGCCAAGAGAAGATCGCATGCATGTTGCAACCGAGAGCTCATGGGATTTGGAGGGTTGCGGTCAATCACTCTTCGATATTCGGTGATTTGTTCCAAGGTGGTACCCGGTGCGCCAAAAGCGTTTTCCAACAGCAGCTTCGCGGCGGCTTTGGGATCCGCTACAAACATCACAGGACCTTCTGGCGATTGAACGACACAAAGTTCGATGTCCAAATGAAATCCGGAAGGTGTAAGGGGGGTGACGGTGTCGGCTCCGAATGTCTGTTGAAGCGCTCGGGCCGATTCCTCAGTGGTCAGTCCGAGCCTTTGGTTGCGTGCAAGGGTCGTGGTGGAAACCAAAAGGTGCGACCGGCCATCGCTTTCTCGGAACAACAAAATATTGCCGCCCTGCCAAAGCAGACCGGTCGCGCGCGATACGGCGTGTCCGGCCCGGACATAGCTCTCCGCGGCGAACTCCGCTGGAGGCCACCATTCGGTGCCGGTGTCTCCTCTCGACGCCCACCGGGGACGCAACAAATACTTCGTTTGACCATCGGTGGCCAAACGTCCATTGTCGCGGGCCCACTGGTCGGGTCTTCCAACGGTGCGTACTCCGGTGGTGCCCGAGATGCTTTCGTTTTCAGTGATCGCAATCGTTCCGGAGAATCGGGGTAAGAGATCAGCCGCACTTCCATCGTTGTGCCCGTCGATCAAACGGAGGTCTGGCAGGTGGGCACGCCAACCAGAAGAGAGGTCGCTTCCATCGTCATGGCAGAATTGCAGATTGGTGTCCGGCCATTCCAGTTGGAACCGAGAGCGTGGGAAATCGGTGTTTGATGTGGCCGAAAGGATCCGCTCTAAACCGGGGATGCCATCGGGACCGGTGAACAACCCGGCCAAGTCAAGTGGAATGCCTAATTCAAGCAGGCGATCCACATTGGCTGATTTCTGTGCATGGGTGAGAAGCGTGGTCATAAGCCCCTTGGTCGAAAGTTCACGAAGAACCCTTGCTTGTTCCGACGTCCCTGGTTGAGCGGGATTTTTTCCAAAGAAATTGGCCTGTGCAGGACGAATGGCCTTCCCCCAGCCGATTCTTGATGTCCGTTCATCGGGAAGCCAAGGGTCAACTGATTTAGCGGTCCGCTCTGGGGGAAGGCCTACCGTTTGCCGCGGAGGATGCTGGGTGGAAGTTCGCCAGCTTTGACCGATGATTCGATCCACCAATGCGTCCAGAACAGCTTCTGGCCACGCCAGATCTTTAAACGTGCTCTGTCCCACAGGCAATGCTTCGATCCTTGCTTTGACTTCAGCTTCAACAGGTCCCGGAGGAATGAGGGACCAGCACACGGCGCAGGTCCAAAAAATCAAGCGTGGGCTCCCTGAATGACATGGAGTGCCTTGGTTCCTGATTGGGCCTCCATCAACGCTTGGCGAATTGAGGGGTCCAGGCAGGTTCGGCCGATTTCAGCCAGAGTGGCCAAATGGGATTCTGGGTCACCAGTGGGTGAGATCAACAAGAACACCAGTCGCACTTGGTGTGGTCCGTAGGAAGTGCCTTCGGCTGCGATGCCAAGAACACAAACTCGCTCATCAAGTCCACGAGCATGTGTATGCGGGATGCAAACACCATCGCCTACAAAAGTCGGGTTCATTTGTTCACGTGAGAGCAGATCAGCCAAGATTTCTTCTCGGTTGATGTCCGGTCGAGCAGCAACCAGTCGGTCCATCAACTCTTGCAAAATGCCATCAATACCGTTGGATCTCAGTGGTCCGAAGCCCTCGGGAAGAAAGGCTTGGCGGAAGTAGTCCGCCTCGCGGATGAGATGCAATCCGAGGGGTGAACCGGCTTCGGGCGGGGCCAAGTCCATGACGCCATCGTTCACCGAAGCCACTCGATATACCCCAGCGCCGTGTTCGTCCGGATCGACCACGAATTTGGCGTCACCGCGTTCCATCTCTGCGGAGATGAGACCCGGCCGAGGCAAACCGTGCGCAAACCGACTGCCGCAGTCGGATTCTTCTCCGCCCCAGCGCCAGACATTTGGTTTGCCGAGCATCTCGGACCAGATGTCGCACAGGCGGACATTCAAATCTTCGTTGTCGGTGAGCGCCAAGAGGTTGCCGAAGCGGGCAAAGTCCGCACGCTCCGCCAATTCAGGGCGACGAGCATCTTGCTCGATGGCATGCAGGCCTTCGTCTTTTGCTTCGCGAATGGCCCGCTTGTTTTGGTCGATCAGCAAGACAGGAACTTGGGCTTGGTTGGTGGCAAAGTGAGCGATGCGTCTTCCCAAACTGTGCGCACCGACAATGATCCATCCTTTGGGATGCTTGCGTCGAAGTCCAAGCAACCCGGCCAGAGGGCCTGCGGTGGTTGCTTGCAGCAAGATCGTGGCCAAGATCACCGACCAAGTAAATGTCTCAACGAAGCCGACATCATCAGGATTGGACCTCTCCAAAGCCAGTGCGAACAACGACGCCATCGATGCGGCAACGATGCCTCGTGGGGCAACCCAAGCCAAGAACGTCCGCTCATTCCATCCCAGATCACTACCCCACGTGCAAAGCACAATGGACAGAGGTCTGGCGACAAACATCATGGCCAAGACCGCGAGCAAGCCGTTGACTCCAAACGATTCGAAGCGTTCGAAGTCCAAACGCCCGGCGAGCAGAATGAACAAAGCGCCAATCAGCAGGAACACAATTTCTTCTTTGAATGCCCGAAGATGGCGCAACCTTTCCGGACGCTGGAAGCCAAGTGTGTAGCCGGCCACGGTCGCGGCAAGTACCCCAGCCTCGCTGCGTATTGACTCAGCCACCGTAAACACGCCCACTGCAACGGAGAGGGTGAAGACGTTGGTGAGGTCGGTTGGCACCAGATCTCGGCGGTGTAGCCACAGCAAGATGCGACCACCAATGATGCCAATGATGGAGCCGCCCAGAACCCGAAGCACCAAATCAACAACCGCGGTGAATCCGCCAGATTCGTCCGACATGGCTATTTCAAAGCACAGCAAGGCCACAAAAACACCAATGGGATCGATGACCACCCCTTCCCAGTGGAGGATGCCGTGCAATCTTTCGTTGAGCTTGACTCTCTTTAGCAGAGGGCCAATGACGGTTGGTCCTGTGACCACGACCAATGATGCGCCCAGCAGGGCTTCTCGCCAGGGCCGATCTGCTAGGAAAACCAAGGCCAAAGTTCCCACCAGCAGCGTGACGAAGACACCGACCGTCAGCAACCGAGTAATGACCACTGGAGCCTCTCGCAGTACGCCGCGATCGAGGGTCAATCCGCCTTCAAAAAGAATGAGACCTACCGCAAGGGCCACCAGAACTTCGAGACCTCGTCCTAGGTCTGCAGGGTCCACCAGCGCGGCCTCGCCCAAGAAGCCGGGGCCGATCAAAACCCCCGCGGCAGTGAGCAGCAAAATCGGAGGAAGCCCAATACGCCTGGCGATGGTGACCAATGGAATCCCCGCCGCGAAGGCCAAGCCAACGCTAAGCAGCATGTCGTGAACGTGGGAATCCGGTTGTGTCACCCCGAGAGTCTACGCGTCCGACCTATGATTCTGGAGATGCCACTCTTACTGAGCACTTGGTCTTTCTCTGGCCCCGAACACAAGTCCGCATTTGCGAGATTGGGCCCTGGTAGCGACCCGCTTGACGCCGCCATGCATGTGGCGGACGCGGTCGAGGCCGACCCTGAGGTGGATTCGGTGGGATACGGCGGGCTTCCGGACGCCAGCGGGGGTGTTTCGCTTGATGCCTTGGTGATGCGTTCGCCCGCGGAACATGGCAGTGTTATTGCTTTGACCAAGGTTCGGCAAGCGGCGGCGGCCGCTCGTTTGGTGATGGAAAAAAGCCCCCACCGAATCATTGCGGGAGCTGGAGCCGACGCGTTCGCCGTGCAACATGGCTTACCTGAAGAGGAATTGTTGGCTCCGGCCGCACGGGAGCGATGGGAGGCTTGGTGTGATAATCCCCAACAAGACCCCGGTCAACGCCCTTGGGATTCAGGACTGGGTCGCTTGTACCGCACCGAAGGCGGGCATGACACCGTTTGTGTGTTGGCCCGGAACGATCAAGGTCTGGCCGGCGTTTGCACCACCAGTGGAATGCCTTGGAAAACGCCTGGGCGCGTTGGTGACTCTCCAATTCCTGGAGCAGGCTTGTACGTCCACCCTCGATACGGAGCGGCAACGATTACCGGAACCGGCGAGTTGGTGGTCGGAAATTGTGCCTCGTTCTCGGTTGTGGAATCCATGCGTCAAGGCGCTGACCCTTCACGGGCTATTGCCCACCTGCTGGAACTGGTGCTCGCAGAACAACCCGTCAAGTCAGGAGATCAGCTGGGCGTGATCGCCATCGCTTCGGATGGCCATTGGGCGGCGGGATCGCTCCGTCCAGGGTTCAAGTACGTCGTAACCGATGGACAAGGTACGCGAGTGGAATCACCAGAGTTGGTGATCGTGGACGAGCCAGTACCCGAGACGGCATCCTGATGCTGGGGGAGATCATGGCATTGGGGCTCATGGCCAGTGTTGCCGACGAGTCCATACCTTCAAACATCACCGAAGTGTGCCGAGTGCAGTCTTCTATTGTGGCCGGTGCGCCCGCCGTGGGACGGATGACCAACCGGGACTTGACCTTGGTCATCGAGTTGGAACTTGACGAGGATTGGCACACGTATTGGTGGGACGCAGGATCTTGGGGGGCTCCACCAAGACTTCAAATCACGGCTCCTGAGGGTTGGCAGGTTGGCCCCACCATTTTGCCCGCACCAGAGTGCATCTCGACCGAGCTTGGACCGGTATATGGCTACCACGAGTTGGTTCGATTCCAAGTGCCTCTGCGGCGACCCAATGCTTCACCAGCCGAGTTGAAGTACGAGTTGGATTGGTTGGTATGCAAAAAGGCTTGTCTGTTGGGCATGCAATCCAACACGTTGAGTGTGCCGGTCCTGTTGCCGACTGGCCAGCCTCGGAATTTGCAGCAAGATGCCAACCACTTGGCTCCAGAGCGGCGATTACGCTCACGGATGTTCGGTGAATCGCTGTGGGTGGAACATCCAGAGGGGTGCGTGGGACAGCCCAAACTTCTTTTCCGGCCACTCGACGCCGTTTCTCTCGGCCAATCTGATCCCGTGAACCAGCAAGAGGGGTGGGTTTTCCCACTTGATATTCGCCGTCAAGATTTCCCGGCCGAAGGCAACGTTACATTGCACGGTTTGCTCATTTTTTCGGAACATGACGGCCGCGAGACTTATGCTTTTTCAACCTCTTTAGAGAAATAACCTCGTACCCCTTGGAGAATCAATCGTGTTTTCAATATCCACTTTGTGCACCGTGTGTGCTCTGACATTCATTGCCGTTCCACCCAAAGGTGAAGAATCATCCAGCAAAGGCGGCAAGTGCCCGATCACTGGTCTCTTCTCTTCTTCAAAAAAGGAAGTTGCTGAAGCTGCTGTTCCCGCTGAGGTTGGCAAGATTGCTCCACCATTTGAACTTATGGACACCAACGGCAAAGCCCACAAGCTGTCTGACTTCAAAGGGAAGACCGTGGTCCTTGAATGGTTCTGCGCACGCTGCCCTTACTCGGGAAAGGCCTCGGGTCGCTCAGTGCACTCCACTGGAAAAGTCAAGAAGCTCATGGAAGATCTCAAAAAAGTGGATGAGAATATCGTGTACTTGCTGATCGATTCTTCGTCAAAGTGGAGCAAAGAAGATGTCATTCAAGAGGCCAAAGCTTGTGCTGAAGCCATGGACATTAAGGCACCGATGTTGATTGACCACGGCGGCAAAGTCGGCAAGGACTACGGGGCACGTACCACCCCGCACATGTATGTCATCGATGCCGAAGGCAAACTTCGATACAACGGCGCATTCTCCGAGCAATCCGGCCAAGAGAACTTTGTTCTGAATGCCGTGAAGGCCATCAAGAAGGGTGAAGATCCCAAGCCATCCAAGACTCGGTCTTGGGGCTGTGGCGTCAAGTATTAATCTGATCAGTTGGTTCTGAATTATTCTGCGGGGTCGCCATTCGGCGGCCCCGCGGTCGTTTCCTGCATGAGATCAAGGAGCACCTGCTCGAGGGTGGCCCGTTCGGCATCATCCAGTCCATTTGGTCCGTATAACACTCGAAAGGCCGGGCCCTGCTCGGTTTCACGGATCCCAATCCACGCCGGGGGGCCCATCGGGACAGCGCTTATCGACAGGGTCTGAGGCTCGCTTGATCTCGCCTCGAAGTGGATTTCCAAACCCGCGGGAGGTTGATCTTGAGTTGCACCTATCGATTCCAGTCTTGCTTTCAATCGAACCGCAGCAGGGGTGTTGACCGTGGCAAAATAAGTTCTCGGCAGCCGCAGGTTCGCCAATCCCCGGGGCGAAGCTTTGGGCCCAAGCTGGTGCAGATTTGGAGATGCTGAGCATCCCACCAGAATCCAAGTTAGTGCTGATCGAATCACGGCGGGAAACCTACAATTGCGAAGAGATTTTTGCTTTTAATTCTGTGAGGAAACCCCACATGTCTCACTCAGATTCAATTGCTGTCGTCGGTGCCGGAACCATGGGTGCAGGTATTGCCCTGGTGGGTGCAACCAGTGGCCTGAAATCCATTCAAATCGATATCAGTGAGGATGCTTTGGACAAAGCCCGGGCATTGCACGCCAAGACCTTGGCCAGAAATGTTCAAAAGGAACGGATGACGCAAGCTGAGGCCGACGCCGCATCCGCGAGGATTGAGTATGCCAATTCGCTCGATGCTGCGGCCGGTGCGAGCTTCGCGATCGAAGCCGCCAGCGAACGATTGGACTTGAAGAAGTCCATCTTCGCGGACTTGCGGTCAAGACTTTCGGGAGATGCGATTTTGGCCACCAACACTTCCAGTATCTCGATTACTGAAATTGCCACCGCGGTTCCCGGCGCCGAGGCCCGGGTTATTGGGATGCATTTCTTTAATCCGGTTCCGGTGATGAAATTGGTGGAAGTCATCCGTGGATTGGCCACCAGCGATGACACCCTGGACGCCACCTTGCGGTTGGCCGAATCGATGGGCAAATCGCCCGTGCCAGCGAATGATCGCGCGGGATTTGTGTCGAATCGGGTCTTGATGCCTTTAATCAACGAGGCTTTTTTCGCTTGGATGGAGGGGGTGGCAGAGCCGGAAAACATTGATGAAATCATGAAACTTGGCTGCGCGCACCCCATGGGTCCGTTGCGTTTGGCCGATTTCATCGGCTTGGATGTCTGTCACGACATCATGATGGTGCTTTATCGCGAATTGGGCGATTCGAAATTCTTCCCGTGTCCACTGCTTCGGCAGTTGGTGATCGCAGGACGCCTCGGAGACAAAACCGGTCACGGCGTTTACAACTACAGCAAAGGCTAAGCCGCCGCCTAAAGTCTTTACTTCAGAATGGCATTGCTGCGATCACTACTTGATTTGTTCTCCTCGGTGCGTCTTGGCATCACCTTGATGGTGCTGATATTCCTCTACAGCGCCGTGGGTTCGGCTGGCCTTCCGGTGCACTGGAATGTGCTTCGTCCTGATGCTTGGCTTCCACTCCGCGAAGCATTCGATCTTTCCGAATTCCGTTGGTTCAACTGGTGGCCTTTCGCCCTCTTGATTGCCTTGTTTTGTGTCAACCTTTCGGTGACAACCATTCGTCGTATCCCTTTCAATCGAGTCAACCTTGGCGTCTGGATGATCCACTCTGGACTGATCACTTTGTCGGTAGGCAGTGTGTGGTACTTCGGGGTCAAAGTTGAAGGTGACACGTTGGTCCACCGCCGAGCCATTTCGGTGTCTTGGGCCGGAGAATCACAAACCATTGCCGCGGTGCCCGGAAAGCGAATCAGTTTGCGTAGCGTTGACGGCCGCAGGGCTGATGTCCGAGTGGCTGAAATTGAACCCGAGGCCACCATGGAAGATGGCACTCGGTCAGTCAAAGTGACCCTTGTTGCGCGGGTTGACGGGAAAGACATGCTTCGTGAAATGCAAGCAGGATTCCCAGAGTCCACTCAAGATTTCATCCCAAGCGATGACACCACGGGTTGGTCTCCGGTTGACGTTGCCCCCGTGGATGGATTTGAAACAACACTAACTTTTGCCCCTGAGCCATATTTCTATTTGATGGAGTCGCGGGCGGTGTATCTGCGGGAAGTGCAGGCGGATGGCACCCGTGGACCTTGGGTAGAACGTCCAATTAAGAATCTTCCAATGTTCACCGATCGACTGAATGATCGCTCCCGGGTTTGGCCGGAAGGTGGTGCCAACGCGAGTGCCCAGAAAAACATGCAAGCCATCGACTTGTCCGCGGTTCATGACAACGATCCCCTACCAAGCGTGCGTATGGAAGTGACCGACACCCTCCGATACGCCTTGCCCGAGGTCAGAAGAACCGATGGTGGGCCGGCAGTTGACCCCACAGCCACCGTGGAAATCTCTCGGACTGATGATTCTGAAGTCCGTTCTTTTGATCTTCGGGCTTTGGATCCTGCGGCTCGCTCCGCCTTGGATGGGTCCCTCGAAATGCGATGGGTTCTGGATGAAAGTGAAGTCGAATCCATGCGGCAGGTTCGATCGGGAGGGCTCGTGGTTGATGGTGTGTCTTATCCATTGACCCCTGGGACCCAAGCCCCCTTTGGATCGGGGACCTTGACCTTGCAGTCCGTCTCCGACGATTTGGTGGTCGGAGGCGAGCGTATTTCTGTGGCGGTCGTCGGCTTGCAGCAAGGCGAAGATGAATGGGTCCGGTGGATTTTTGATGATCCCACGCTTACTCGAGATCTGGACGCCCAAGGCCAGCCCATCGAAGGAGGCTTGCGTCAAGCCAACATCGTCACCGAATACCAACCGGGTTCGGAGTCTTCGGTTCGGCTGGTTGCAGGACCTGGCGAAGAAGACCTGCGGCTGTTGATTCCCGGAGAAGATGGGGGCTTGATTCAAGATGTTCGCAGCGGCGGCTGGGTTAATCTTGGTGCCGGATTGCAACTTCGGGTGGTGCGCTATGCGTTGCGAAGCAAGGCCGAACGCCGGCCACTGGTGATTCCGCAAGATCAGCGTGACCGTGATGTTGGCTTCTTGGCGTCAACGGTGCGTGTGACTTGCCCGGAGGGTGTGATCCGTCGCCGCGGACTCAAGGATCCGTGGTTGCTCTACCACCTGTACGTGTTTGATGGCGAGGTTGATTTGCCACGTCGGTATCGGTTCGAGCCCAGTGAATTGGTGATGAATGACGGGCGTCGCTTTGAGCTCCTGTACAGCCGACGAAGAATGGAAATGCCCGACCCTGTGGTTCTCGATGACTTCGAAGTTCAAAGTCGTATCGGAGGTTTTACCGGGGAAACCAGCAGCATTCGTGATTGGACCAGCCAACTTCGGTTTGTCAAATCCGGTGGTGGCGTCTCTGATCCTTATCGGGTTCATATGAACAACCCTGCGCAGCATCAGGGCCTGTGGTATTTCCAGTCGCAATGGGATCCACCTGATCCGGCTCGGCTTGAAGATGAAGTCGACAGTCTTGGGTTGAACCACACCGTTTTGGGAGTTGCCAACCGAGAAGGTGTGTATGTGCAACTGCTCGGTACCATCCTTACCGTCATCGGTCTTGTGTATGCGTTCTATGTGAAGCCTGTGATTAAGCGACGCCGTTTGGAAGCGGTGAAAGCGGCAGCCCGAGGTCTCGCATGATCCGTTCGATTCTTGTGCTGTTGGTCTTGGCTTGGCCGGCTACTGCCGCCGATCTGTTCCTCAGTCAACTCCAATTGGACCAACTGGGGACGGTGGCCGCATTTGATCAAGGCCGAGTCAAAAGTCTTGATTCGCTCGCCGCGTCGGTCATGAAGCGAATCACTGGAGCCCGGAAGCCAACTGGAACCACCAACCTCACTGAGATGTTTGATTTGGCTCTACGTCCAGAAGCCTGGGCCGATCGACCCACCATTTATGTCAAAAACAAGCTGGTCCGGGCTGAGCTGGCAGCAGCAATGGCCAGGGCGGGTGGCTCACAAAAAGACCAATACAACCTCACCGAGACCGGACTCGTAGCTCGACGTCACCTTGAGACCTCAGAAGCCACCGTGACTTTGGACCGGCTGTCTCAGGACTTGATGAGGACTGCCCGGCCCGTGGAAGAAATTCGTGGGGCGCTCTCTTGGGCGCGTCCCGATGTTCTGCGGTCCCTCTTCACAGTGGTTGCTCCTCCAGACGGAGGCTTCGAGTCGCGCTGGTTTACGTTGGATGAACTCACTATGGGTGGAATGACGGCTCCGATTTTCTCGGGGATCGACAGCGAAGTTCGTCGCAAAAGCATTGGGCACTGGCAAGCACTGACCGACGCGTGGTCTGTTGGCGATGCAAATACTGTGAATGGATCGGCAGCCGCATTGGCTGCTTTGTTGCCCCAAGTGAATCCAGATCCTGAAATCTACCCGTCCTTGGCTCGATTGTCGTGGGAAAGTTGGTACTTCCGCAATGGCAACTTGACGCTGTTCTGGCTGGCCTACGGCTTTGCTCTGGCCCCTTTGTTGATGGCTGTGGTCTTTCATTGGCGAGGGGCCATGAGGCTTGGACTGACCATGTTCTTCGTGGCGGTCCTGCTGCATACCTTCTCGGTGGGTTTGCGTTGGTGGGTGAGTGGGCGTTGGCCCAATTCAAACATGTTTGAAGCGGTCACCACCGCTGCCTGGTTCGGCGCCTTTTTCGCTTTGGCATTCGAGATGATCCTGCCTCGCTCGCCAGTGCGTGGGATCGTTGCGTTGGGTGGCGCTGGCACAGGAATGGTGGCATTGATGTGTGCCCACTTCATGCCGCTGTCTCTCGACCCCACGATTTCCAACATGATGCCGGTCCTGCATGATGTCTGGTTGTACATCCACACCAACGTCATCATTTTCAGTTACGCCCTGATTTTTATGGCCTCGGTGACAGCAGGCATTTACCTGTTGTGGCGGGGGTCTTTGCGTGTCCGGGGCCAATCACGAAAGACCGTCCTGCATGCGGGTGGCGGGGGAACAGGCATGATGTTGGCTGGTCGTGCCCGTTCTTTGGGTGAAGTGATGGACGGTGCGACCATGATCTTGGTGGAACTCTCCTTCATTCTGTTGTGGGCGGGCATTGTGATGGGTGCCATTTGGGCCGATCATTCCTGGGGGCGACCTTGGGGATGGGACCCCAAAGAAGTGTTTGCCCTGAATACGTTCCTTGTTTTTGCGGTTTTGGTCCACGTTCGATTGCGGGTTCGTGACAAAGGACTGTGGACCGCTTTGTTGGCCGTTGCTGGCTGCGCCGTGATGTTATTTAATTGGGTGGTGATCAACTTCACCATTGCCGGGTTGCACTCTTACGCATGATGGACCAGATCTTTGACCAATTTGGCAGCAGCTTGCCCCTCGGCGACGGAGACGTGTGGCCCGAGGTGGATCTTGCTCCTGTGAGCATTGCCGTGCCCTGGACTGAACCTGGTCCTCCAGCGCCGGAGACCATTGCCGACGACATGCGTACCCGGGCTGGGCGTACCGTGAAGTTGCTCGGAGCGGAGATGGGTCCGGAGGATAGTGGTCTGCTGTGGTCAGCCGTCTTTTCAGTTGAAGGGCTGACATCGCCCATCTTTGTTTGGCTGGAGGAGACCGACGCACCAACGGCGAAGCACGCCGCCGACATGGCGGGGGTGCCCGATCACCAGTGGACCATGGTCTGGCAAACCCGACTCGAAGGCAAGGATGCCGTGGCCGACTGGGGGATGGTCTTGCGGACCATTGGCTGGTCATGGCCTGGCACTCCGGCGGTGCATGATCTTGAACTCTCGCGGTGGGTCATGCGTGAAGAAGTTCTGGAGCCTCTTCTGGCCGATGAAGAACTTGAGCCCGCGGTGGAGTCCCTCTGGTGGGTCTCCGCTTCCCAGCGTGAACCGGGCTCACCGGCTTGGTTAAAAACCTCCGGATTGAATCGACTGGGCTTGCCAGAATTGGAATTCTTGGAAGTGCCTGTTCCACTGGTGCCAACCACCGCGCACTTGCTCGATGAGCTTGCGGCCCGCATCGCAGAAGACGGTCCTCCGCCACCAGGTACTCGCATGGCTGTTGGACCAGAACTCGAACTCCGTGCGGTCCCGCCTCGTGAGGTCCTTTCGGTTCTCCCCCCAGATATGCCGGGTCATGCGGCTGATCGTGAGCCTGATGCCGCGCCTTCGATTGTGTTTACTGGTCCAGAAAAGGTCGGCGCTACCAGGCCCACGTGGCCACCAGCGACCAGCGTCTTGCAACGCTTGGCCGACGAACCTTGTGTGGTCTACCGGTCCACCAGAAGCACCAAGCGGCGGTCACATTTGGCCCGTCAAACTTGGGACGATCTGGGCATGATCCACGCCAAGATGGCTCGTCTTGAAGCCAAAGCTCTGGTGGCAGTCAAGGCTGCATTTGGTCCCGAAAGCGCTCGAGAGCATTGTTGGCTCCGCATCGATACGCTTGAGGGCAACACCGCATCGGGCGTGCTGGATGCAGATGCTCGGATGGTTTCAGGGCTCCAAGAAGGCGACACCCACAGGGTCAACCGAGATGAAATTTCAGATTGGTGTGTCGTCCTGAATGAAAATCGATTTGATCCGGAGTCAGTGCCTGCACTTTGGCGAGCAGTTGATGCGTTGAATCCCCGTTAGTGATTTGGGGTCAACGCGTCCGCCAGCGCCCGGCTACGTTCTCGGATCCACTCTGCAGATTCTGCACCAGCCTTGATCCAGTCTTGACCATTGATGCCGGGCACTTCTCCCCAGATGGCAATGGGCCGCAAGGTTTCCATCGCAATGGTCTCAATCATCAACCAAGGCAACATGCTCCAAGTTCCTTGTGGAGGCGTCTTTCCTATGCGGGATCGCCAGGCAGAAGTGAGATTTTGCCCAGCCTGAAAAAGAAGTCCTGAAGGCCATTCGCTGGGCGCAAGGTCTTTGGGGCGTCGTAACGAAACCTGCAGTACGGCATTTGCCAACTCGTGGGCAACCGAATCCACCCGTACCGCATCGAAATCCAAAATGCCAGACACCCGACCACTTGGGTTCAAGCGCAGATTTTTGGGATGCCAATCGCCGTGCACGATCTGTTTGGGTTGATTCAGAAGGCCTCGTTCTGCACTCTTCATTCTGGCCAGCTCTACCAATCCTTCAAGTTTGTCCAAGGCCGTCTTGCTGCCGGGAAGATGTTCTGTCGCACGTTCCACCAAAGGGCCGAATTCTCTTGGGGGATTCATACTCGGTTGATTCAAAGCTGGGTGGTCCCGTGTGGCGCGGTGAAACATGGCCAGAGCGATTCCGGAAGCCTGAGCATCTCGTCGTCCTCGTTGGGCGTTTCTTCCGCCCATCCACGTTTGCAGTTCCCAAACAAGATCGGCCTCTTCGACGTGCCTCGAGCCGTCGGCTTGCGGCCGAAGTTCGGGAACTGGAAGTCGAGCTTCCAGACATACGGCCATGACAGATCGCATGAGCTTCAGCCGATCGGCAGACAAAGCACGGCGGGGGCGTCCTTTTAGTAAGAAGCGGCCTTCTGTTGATTCAATGGCGTATTTGGCAGAACCAGAGGAGCCACCTTGGTGCGGCCGTATCGAGAGTATGTGTCCCAGAAGCCAACCGTCGGTGAGGGTCCGCAATGTTTCGGGTGACACATTGGGAGGACAGGTCTTCATTCCACGTTCTGAACTTGTTCCTTCAGACGGTCAACCGCGCTTTTGATTTCGACGATGGCTCGAGAGACATCAACTTGTTGGACTTTGGAACCAATCGTGTTGGTTTCTCGGAGCATTTCTTGAGTCAAGAAATCCAAGGTTCGTCCGACAGGTTCGTCACCCGTCAAAAGTTCACGGAATTGAAGCAAGTGGGCGTCCATTCTTGTCACTTCTTCTGAAATATCGGATCGCTCGGCAAAAAATGCCACTTCGCGCACCAAGTCTCGCGGGTCCTCGGAAATATTTAGTGACTCCAGCATTTCTCGCATGCGTTGCAACATCCGATCTTCGTGATGCTGACTGATGCTTGGCAGGGCTGAACGGATCGAGTTGAGGCGATTTTCAATGGCATCGCACTGCGTCAAGAGATCTTGCTCGAGGGCTTGCCCTTCGACTTCTCGCATCCGTTGCAATTGCTCGCACGCTTCCTTCGCGGCGGATTGGGCCAACGCTCCGGTTTGAGCCATTCGTTCTGCTTCTTCAAAAACAATGACACCGGGGAGGTTCAAAATTCCGGCCAGATCAATCTTGGTTGCAGAGTGATCGACCCCAGGCATGGCCAAAAGTTGACTGAGATAGCGCTGAAAAGCTGACTCATCGATCCGTCCCGCTTGGCTGCCCTCGGACTCCTGCACGCGGACCGAGACGGTAAAGGATCCTCGCTGAAAGTGTTCCACCACGGCCCGTTCCAAAGGGCCTTCGAGGGGGAGAAATTCTTCCGGCAATCGAACCAAGCATTTCCGATGCCGATTGTTCACGGATCGCACTTCGACCCCAACCGTAAGTCCGCCTGCTGAACTGGAGGCTGATCCAAACCCGGTCATCGATCGCAGCACGGTTTAACCTTCGGGGTCGATGTTGGTTTCAGGGTTCGTGGTACCAGCTTCTTCTGGTGCAACTGGCAAGCCTTCAACGGGGACATTCGTGTCGGAGGCCTCAACCGCTTCGGCGGGACCGGCAACATCTGCGGACCCAGGGCCCGCGGACATGTTCAAACTGATGGCCAATCCCAAGTAGAGAACGAAAGCCACCACGGTGACCCAAGTCAGGGTGTCTCCCACCCGTCCGCCAAGCAAAGAGTCAGCGCTCCCAGCGCTGGAACCTCCAAATGCCGCCGACAAGCCGCCGCCTTTGGGTCTTTGCATCAGGATCACCAGAATCATCACGGTGGATACCACCATAAAGAGGCCGGTGAGGAGGTAGAAGCTGTTGAGATTGTTCATGCTTGGCCCTCGGCCTTGGCGGCGGTCACCGCGTTGATGATGTCAAGGAAGTCTGCAGACTTCAATGAAGCGCCCCCAACGAGGAATCCGTCCACGTCGGGTTTGGCAAACAATTCCGCCGCATTGGCGGGCTTGACCGAGCCTCCATATTGGATACGGACAGCATCGGCCACGCCTTGATCATAGTGTTCTGCGAGGGCGGCCCGAAGGTCTGCGTGGACCTCTTGGGCATCCTCTGGGGTGGCAGTCAGCCCGGTGCCGATGGCCCACACCGGTTCGTAGGCGATAACGAGACGGGAGAGGGCGGCTGCAGGCAGGCCCTCCAAGGCGTGGGCCAGTTGGGCTCGATTCACCTCAAGTTGACGGCCTGCTTCCCGCTCGTCTTGAAGTTCGCCGGTGCACAAGATCACGGAGAACCCTGCGTTGAGTGCCGCGTGCAGTTTTTCTCGGACGATGTCATCGGACTCCCCGATCACGTGTCGGCGTTCTGAGTGCCCCACCAGAACCCATTCCACACCGCAGTCTTCAAGCATGGGCAAAGACACTTCACCGGTGAAGGCCCCGGACGCTTCTTGGTGGGCGTCTTGAGCCCCCAACATTGGAGGAGCTGATTCCACGACATCTGCGATCAACGCGAGGTAAGGAAAGGCCGGAAACATCACCACCTCCGCCCCAAGAGGGCCACGGGCCAGACCTTCCGCGATGGATTCGGCCAGGTCTGCACCGTCTCCGGCGTTGAGGTTCATTTTCCAGTTGCCGCCAATAATTGGAGTTCGCACAGTGCAGATCCTTTTTGGTGAGAAACGACACAGGTTAGCCGAGTCCTCGGTCTTCCGCACGCAGGAAATTGCCATGGAATCCGTACAATTGATTGTTCTGGAGTCCAACCATGCCCCCGACCGCGGCCGAAGTTCGTCAGCAGTTTCTTGATTTTTTTGCTCAGCGTCACCAACACACCGTGGTCGATTCGAGCGCGGTGGTCCCCCATGATGACCACACTCTGCTTTTCACCAATGCCGGGATGAACCAATTTAAGGATGTTTTCTTAGGCCGGGGCAATCGCGAGTATTCGCGTGCGGTCGACACCCAGAAATGCATTCGAGCTGGCGGCAAGCACAACGACCTTGAAGATGTTGGACGTGATACCTATCACCACACCTTTTTCGAAATGCTGGGCAACTGGTCTTTTGGTGACTATTTCAAAGCGGAGGCCATCGAATGGGCTTGGGAATTGCTGACGGAGGTTTGGGAACTGCCACCTGAGCGCCTGTACGTCTCTGTGTTCGCCGGTGACAAAGCCGATGGCTTGCCCGCCGATGAAGAGGCCGCAGAACTTTGGCGTCGCTTTGTTCCGGAAGATCGCATCTCGAGGTTCGACAAAAAAGACAACTTCTGGGAAATGGGCGTCACGGGGCCGTGTGGTCCATGTTCGGAAATTCATTTCGATGGAACGCCCGACGGCAGCGGGGGTCACTTGGTGAATGCAGACGATCCCCAAGTGATTGAAATATGGAATTTGGTTTTCATGCAATTCAACCGCGGCGACGACGGCACGTTGGTGCCCTTACCAGCGAAGCATGTCGATACGGGAATGGGATTTGAGCGAATTGTCCGCGTTCTGCAAGGGAAGGACAGCAACTACGACACCGATGTGTTCACCGGGATTTTTGAGGTGATCCGATCTCGAACTGGCGCTCGTCCCTATGGGGCTGACCTGAAGGATCCACTGGATACGGCGTACCGTATTTTGGCAGATCACCTGCGTTGTCTGTCGGTGGCTCTGGCGGATGGAGCGCGACCTGGTGCGGATGGGCGAAACTACGTGCTGCGTCGAATTTTGCGTCGGGCCGTCCGACATGCATCACAGACCTTTGGCGTGCAAGAGCCCTGCTTGTTCGAAATGGTGCCCGCAGTCACCGAGAGTCTGGGCCGAGTCTTCCCTGAGTTGATCCGGGAAGAAGGAAAGGTACAAGCGGCCATCCACGATGAAGAAGTGGCATTCCACCGCACGTTGGGTAGAGGCACCGAGTTGTTTGCTCAAGCCGCGGCAGAGGCCGGGTCAAGCAAAGTGATCGATGGCGTAACGGCTTTTCGTTTGCACGATACCTTTGGGTTCCCGGTTGACCTGACCCAAGTCATGGCAGAAGAAGCGGGACTTCAAGTTGATCTGCAGGCGTACGAATCTGAGATGGAGGCGGCACGCGAACGCAGCCGATCGGGTGGTAGCGCTGGGGGCGAAGCCGATCTGCCTCCGGAACGACTTGCGGCCTTGACCGAGCGGGTCGTTGCCACGGATGACAGCAGAAGAGATTCTCATGAAGGGTGCTCCGCCACCGTGGGCGCTCTTTTGGTCTCTGGAGATCTGGTGGATGAGGCCAAGACCGGTGATGAGGTGTCGGTCGTCCTCGATCAGACCAATTTTTATGCAGAGATGGGTGGTCAAGTGGGGGACACCGGCACCCTTGAGGCCGATGGAATTTGCGTTCGAATTCATGGCACCAAACGCTGCGGCGACTTCGTACTGCATATGGGTGCGGTGGAGTCTGGAACGCTGCGTCCTGGCCAGTCGCTGCAAACCTGTTTGGACATTGAGCGTCGTTCTGGCATTGAAGCCCACCACACCGCGACCCATCTTTTGAACCTCGGATTGCGAACCGTGGTCGGTCAAGAGTCTGATCAGCGTGGTTCATTGGTGGAGCCAGATCGTCTTCGGTTTGATTATGCAACCTCGGCGGCCCCATCTCCGGACGATCTGCAGCAGGTGGAGTCTTTGGTACGAGAGGCCATCCGTGAGGATCTTTCCGTGGCGGCCGGTCCTGCGTCCCTTGAGGCTGCCAAGTCCATCCGGGGATTGCGAGCGGTTTTTGGAGAGCGTTATCCCGATCCGGTCCGGGTGGTTTCAATTGGACCGGCCATTTCAGAACTCTTGGCCGATCCTTCGAGCGATTGGTCGAACCGTTCGGTGGAATTCTGCGGTGGAACCCACGTCGATCGCACCGGCGCGGTGGACGACTTTGCTTTGCTTGGGGAAGGATCGTTATCAGCTGGCGTGCGGCGGGTCACCGGCGTGGTCGGGGCGGCAGCGAAGCAGGCCCACCACACCGCGAAGATGCTCAGCAATGAAATTGATGAAGTTGCCAAAACGAGCGACGACCAGTTTGCCGAAGCTTTTGCTTTGTTGTTAAAAACCGTCGATGCTGCCATCGTGCCCCTGTCGTCCCGGGCCCGCATCGATACCCAACTCGTTCCACTTCGTGAGCGAGCCAAAAAGTTGCGAAAGGCGGCAGCAGCGGGCAGCCGTGACTTGGCGATTGATTTCGCTCGTCAATTGGTCCCCGAGTCGTCCGGGATTGTGATTGCTCGTGTCGATATGGCCGGTGACCGCGATGCTTTGCTGGCTGCTTTGGACACGGTTCGTGGCAACCAGCCGGAAGCGCCAGTTCTGTTGTTGTCGGCCGACGCTGAAGCAAACAAAGTCAGCATCGTCGCGCGGGTTCCGGAGGCCGGTGTTGCCAAGGGCTTGAAGGCCGGAGATTGGGTCCGCTGTGCCGCTGAAGCATGTGGCGGCAAAGGCGGAGGACGCCCCGATATGGCCCAGGCGGGCGGAAAAGATGCCACGCTCGCTGATGCGGCTCTGGACGCCGCGCGGCATTTCGCCAATGAGCGCTTGGCCTGATACGCTCGCCACCACTCAAGGAGTCCACCATGTCCCTGAACCGACGACAATTTTCGGCCTTTGCTGGAGCAGCCATGTCTGCACCTATTTTTGGAGCTTCTCGCATGAATCCATCCTTCGAAATTTCCTTGGCCCAGTGGTCACTGCACCGCACGATTTATGGTGGGAAGCTGGACAACATGGGATTCCCTGAATACACCAAAAAGGAATTTGGAGTCGAGGCCGTGGAGTACGTCAACCAGTTCTTCAAGGACAAAGCTGAAGACAAGTCGTACCTGCAGGAACTCAAAGACCGCTGTGACGATTTGGGCGTCAGGAGCCTCTTGATTATGTGTGATGGTGAGGGGCAGTTGGGAGACGCCGATGATGCAGCTCGCACCAGAGCAGTTGAAAACCATTACCGATGGATCACCGCGGCCAAATTTTTAGGCTGTCATTCCATCCGCGTGAATGCATCCAGTTCGGGAAACTGGGCGGAACAAATGATGCGAGCTGCCGATGGTCTTCGAAGGTTGTCAGAGTTTGGTGACCAGCATGGCATCAATGTTCTCGTTGAAAACCATGGGGGGCTTTCTTCCAACGGCATGTGGTTGCACGGTGTGATGCGCACAGTCAATCATCCGAGGTGTGGCACCCTGCCTGATTTTGGCAACTTCTGGGTCAGCAGTTCCGAGACCTACGACCGGTACAAAGGCGTAGAAGAGTTGATGCCATACGCGAAAGCCGTCAGTGCCAAGAGTCGGAAGTTCGATGATCAGGGCAATGAATCCGAAACCAATTTTGTCCGCATGATGGGCATTGTCAAAAAATTCGGTTACCACGGGCATGTTGGTATCGAGTGGGAGGGCGGGGATCTTTCAGAACAAGAAGGCGTCATGGCAACCAAGAAGTTGCTGGAAAAGATTCGTTCCGCGTGAGTCTCCCCGCAGAAAACATCCCGTGGTTGACAAAGCTTTCCGGCAAGTTCGTGGTGGTTGAAGGCCCGGACGGATCTGGGAAATCCACTCAAGCGGCCCGCTTGGTATCGATGCTGCGCAAAGCAGGGTTGGAAGTGGTTGAGGTTCGAGAGCCCGGCGGCACCCCACTTGGGGAACGTCTCCGGGCGGTCTTGTTGGATCCAGAGACCGGTGAAATTGATGTGCGCACCGAAATGTTGTTGTACATGGCCAGTCGTGCTGAATTGGTGGCATCTCGCATTCGTCCGGCTTTGGAACGTGGGGCATGTGTCTTGGCCGATCGATTTGTGTCCTCAACGCTCGCGTACCAAGGAGCTGCTGGTGGATTGGACCAAGCGGCGATTCGAGATGCTGCCCGGGCGGCCTGCGGCGACGTCATACCCGATTTGGTGGCGATCTTCGACGTCGATGAATCAACGGCGGCGGGACGCATGGGCCTTTTACGAGATCGAATGGAAGCTCGAGGCTCTGCGTACCACGCGGCAGTCCGCCGCGGATACCACGAACAGGCGGAAGCAGAGCCAGAGACCCACGTGCTGATCGACGCAGCACGGAGTCTTGATCATGTTTTTGCGGATTTCCTTGGGGTCCTCGGATCCCGTTTCGGGAGTCCGGGCGTTCAGTCAAATTCGTCGCCGCGGAACGTTGAGGCCAAGTAAGCCTGTCGCACCACCGTGTCGTTGATCAAATCTTTGGGGGAACCTTCAGCGAGGTTACGGCCTTCGTGCAGAATGTACGCGCGGTTACAAATTCGAAGGGTTTGCTGCACGTTGTGGTCAGTGACCAAAATGGCGATACCGCTTTTCGCCAGGCGACGGACTTCCCCTTGCAGTTCCTCCACGGTGTGCGGATCCACGGCTGCAAATGGTTCATCAAGCAACAACAGCCGAGGTTTGCACGCCATGGCTCGGGCAATTTCAAGTCGGCGGCGTTCTCCACCAGAGCAGGTCTCGGCCAAGTCTTCGGCCTTGTGCCGTAAACCGAATCTTTCGATCAGCTCGCGTGCTTTGTTTTTTCGTTGACCGGTCGTGGGTTCATGCAGCTCCAACACCGCAAGTAGATTTTCCAGAACAGTCATCCCCCGAAAAATGCTGGGTTCTTGGGCCAGATATCCCATGCCAAATCGAGCCCGCCGATGCATGGGTTGTTTGGTGACGTTGCGATCTTCAAAATGAACCTCGCCTTCGTCTGCTTCCAGCATGCCAATGGCCATCCGGAAGCTGGTGGTCTTGCCGGCACCATTTCGGCCCAGAAGACCGACGATCTCTCCCGGTTCGACGGAAAAGCACACACCGTCAACCACCCGGCGAGCGCCGAAGTTTTTGACGAGATTTCGAGCTTCGAGCAGCGGCACCTTAGTCCTGCTTTGGGGTGTCGCTGGGGATGTTGGCTTCTTCGGAAGTTGAGCCTGCCTCAACGGCCTTGGCGTGATCGGTCCACTCTTCGGGGCGCAGCCGATGGGCGATCGCACCGATGATTTGGTCGGCATCCTGATGGACGTAGTCGTCGACTTTCACCGTACGACCGTCGGCATGAACAATCTTGGCCACACTCTTGCTCATCCATCGACTCATGTCGATGTCACTGATTTCAGCGGCACCCCATGAGCCCTGCGGGTGGTGGAAATTTCCCTCGTCATCCACGCTGTATTTTTTCCGAAGGCCGCCGATCAGTTGCAGTCCCGCCACCACCGAGTAAGGACCACACAAAATGAAGAGCCATTGCACCATCCGGTTCCACTTGTTTGGTACCGGAAACTTTTGGTAAGCGGTGATCCCATTGGAAACCCCTTCAACGAAGTTGGCAAATGAATCACTTCCCCGTGCCCACCGACCTTGACCAACCGCGAGCAATCCCGCGGCCAACCGATCGATTTCCAGACTCCAACGAAGTCTGGCCTGGGCGACGGTTCCCAATTCTGCCGTGTAGTTGAATTCCACCGAGACCAAACCTTCGTCTTGGGCCCTTTGCAATTCCAATTTGAACTGAGATTCCATCTCTTGCCGAACCGACTTGAGTTCTTCAATCTCGCCCTTGGTCATACTTTCTTTAAGTTGTTGACGGGCTGCTTGCACAGCTTGCACCGCGGTTTGCAGTGCGTTGTCTTCACCATTGGCGTGTGCTTCTAGGCCGGACTTTACATTGGTGAATGCGACCTGCTTTTGATAGCCCAATTCATCCATAGGAATTTTGACGGAATAGTCGTACCACCCCCATACGCCAAAGACCGCACACAACACGGTCATCAAACTCATCTGGATCACCCATCGGGTTCGGGGTCGGGTTTGGATCATGGCAAGCCTCCGTTCAAAGGTGGGAGTCTTATTTTGACTTGATCGCAGCCAATTCGCGAGCGTCGTCGATCAATTCGGTACTCAGTCCCGGAAGGCCATCCAGCCGGTCAAGCATGATCTCCAGTCGACGTTCTGAGGAAGCGGTGGGATCATCTGCCCGTTGAGCAGCCTCTACCAGCGCAGAAAAGGCCATCTTCCACCATTCCAAGCTTGGCTGCTCAGCATCCTTTTCAGGTTCGATACGCGTTCGAACCACCACACCGCGGCCCAAAACGGCCACTGGCCGCTCTCCCAATTTTGTCATGGGTTCTCGGGCCAAAGCCAAAACTGGGACCCCGTGTTCCAAGCCGGCCGTCAGCAGTCGCCGAGCATCCGCACCCACTTGGGGAGCAGTAATCAAATGAACTCCTGGCTGGGGCACGAACTCATCGTTGTTGGGGACTTCGGTGCATTGGATACCGTGTTTGTCTGCGTGCTCGAAGGCGGCGTTGGCACGGGCCACCCATGCCACACCAAGTTGAGTGAGTGCGCTGTCCAACAACTCTGGATCACGCGAGCCCCGCGCAGATTCGAGGGACCGACGCGCCTCACGCTCGGCAGTGCACCAGTCTGCGTCGAGGTTGGAAGAGTTATTTTCAGCCGATGGGTACATGCGATTTGTCGATCAACTGTCCAAAAGATCTGAAACCAAATCCACTCGAACTGGATCGGCAAAGGCGGCTCGGAATCGGTCTGGAGGCGAGATTTCCAACACCATCCGGCTCGAAGGTGTGAGCACTTGGAGGGATTGTGCGTCTCCTTCACCATCGCGGGCCAGGATCTCGATCAAACGCCGCAAAAGTGGTAAATCTGCCGAATGGCAAAGCACGGGATCCCGGCCGTTGCGGTGGACTGTCGCGACGTGATCGAATTCTTGCCAGGCCTCGACCTCTGCCATTCCGAAGGCCACAGCATCGAGGATGTCGGACCATTTCCCAGTAGGAACGAGGAGCAATTGATCCAATGAAAGTCGACTCAGGACTTCATCCAACCGGTGGGCCAGTTGTTCGGGCTCCAGTTTGAGTTCGTGGCGGGTCAGATCGGCTTGTTCCGCCAAATCGAGGCGACAGACGTGTTCATTCACGACTTCGGCTCCGATTTGGAGATTTTGCATGACTTCTTCGACTTCGGTCGACTCAACGAATTCCACGGAATCCTCCTATTGGCTCCAATCATATCGGTTGGGTGAAGGGGGTAGCATTGATGAGATGTCTCGGCACATTCTGTTCATTTGTACCGGAAACACCTGTCGAAGCCCTCTGGCGGAGGGATTGGCCCGAGATTGGCTTCGTCAGCAAGGGCTCGACAGCACATGGAGCGTAGGCAGTGCTGGGGTTTTTGCGGTGGATGGATCGGAACCCTCACCAGAAGTTACGGCGCTGTTGGCTTCTCGAGGGATCTCGGGAGTAGGGCGGTCGGCATCCTTGACTTCAGAAATATTGCAAGCTTCTTCCGTGGTCTTTGCCATGACGGCGGCCCATGTCGAGGCCGCCCAACGCATCTTGGGAGATGACCCAGGGCCTGCGATTCAAACTTTGGACCCTGCTGGCGATGTTCCTGATCCCATCGGGCATGGGTTTGGGGTGTACGCGGACTTGGCCGATCGATTGGACGCTGTTCTTGATCAAGTATTGAAGGAAGTGACACATGCAAATAACGATCTCGGGTGACCACCGTGGCCATGATGCCGTGGAAGGTGTCGTGGGCCATCTCAACTCAAGGGGTCACGATGTGGTGGTGCAAGGCGCTTGTGATGGTGAAGCGTGTGATTACCCGGTACGTTCTTTGGCCGTGGCCCAAGATGTTGCCGATGGTCGATCTGAGCTGGGCATCTTGATTTGTGGGAGTGGTATCGGTGTCTCCATCGCCGCCAACAAGGTGAATGGAGTCCGAGCTGCTTTGGTGGTGGATGCCGCCCATGCCCGAGGGGCACGTGAACACAACCATGCCAACGTGCTGTGCTTCTCCGCTGATCGAACCTCAGTGGACGTCATGCGTGAAGCGGTCGAGGCGTGGATGCACGCCGAACCCCAACCCGGTCGCCATGCCCGGCGTGTCGAGCAGATGGCTGAAATTGAACGTGGGACAAGTCCTCAGGATCAAGCCTCGAGTTCGGCGTAACCGGCCGCCAAATCGGCCAGCAAACGCACGCCAAATCCGGTGGGCCCTTCACAGAATTGAGCATTCGCTTCGGTTCGAGCAACCCCTGCGATGTCCAAGTGCGCCCAAGGCATGTCTTCCGGAACGAAGTGGGAAAGGAAAGCAGCGCCTTGAATCGGGTGGCCATCTCGTTTGGGTCCACTGTTCCACAAGTCGGCGTGGCGTGCGCGCATGAAATCTCGATGGCATTCCCAAACCGGCATGGGCCAGAGCTTTTCTTCGGTTTCATCTGCGGAGAGTTCCAGACGGTGACGCAATGATTCATCACCACAGAACATGCCGCCGCACCACGAACCCAAGGCAACCACGATGCCCCCAGTCAGGGTGGCCATGTCCACGATGGCCGTTGGCTCCAACTTGGTGCAAGCGTACGTCAGTGCATCGGCCATGATTAGGCGACCTTCAGCATCGGTATTGGTCACCTCAACAGTGGCCCCATTCATCATGGTGATGATGTCGTCGGGACGGTATGCGGCGGAATCCACCATATTTTCTGCACACGGCAGCAAAGCGCTGACTCGGACGGGCAAGTCTCTTTGTGCGATCAACAGCATTGCACCCAAGACTCCAAAGCCGCCACATCCGTCGTACTTCATACCGAGCATGCTGTTGTTGACTTTGAGGGAATACCCGCCAGAGTCATAAGTCATGGTTTTGCCGACGAAAACCAAGTGCTCTTCTTCCGGTGCATCTTCGTGGTCGTGCTCCAAGACCACCATGCAAGATGGAGTTTCAGAACCTTGACCCACACCCACCAATCCGCCCATGCCAAGATTTTCCGCTTGGCGGGCGGTCACGACTTTGACTTTGAGACCAACTTCTTTCGCCAACCGTTTGGCTTCGCTGGCAAACCACGCCGGGTTGCATTCGTTCGGAGGGCTGGCCGCAAGCCGGCGGGCTTCGTTCACGCACTCCGCGGCGAGCAAGCCGTCGTCTAGGCCTTCGCGAAATCCTGCGTCATCGGGGTCGATACGCAACCCGCGTCGGGAAGGCTCTCTCCGGGTGGCGGTCCCGTCGTGGGCATCCGGTCGCCACGCTGCTAGACCGAGTCCTTCTCCAAAAGCTCGACCGGCTTCTTCAGTTTCGGTGGCCCGCAAAGCATGGGTCGCGTGGATTCGGACAGCGCTTAGTTGCAAGGCAAACGCTTTGGTCACCAGAGCGGCTCCAGCGGCTCGAAATTTCTCCACCGTAGTGTGCTCTTCGTCACCGAGGCCGACCAACAGCAGGCCTTCGGTCCAAACCACCACTTCGCCCTTTTTGCCCCGGAAGGCACCGGTGGCCCGAGCTTCACGAACTGCACTGGCAAATCCTCCGCTTAGCCGATCTCCGGAGGCATCTTCAGAGAGCAGAATGACTTCTCGGGCCTGGCTGGCGCGGCTGGTTCGCTGAATTTTGAATTGTTCGTACACATGGGCCTCCAAAGTCCTTCATCGGGCAAGACGGCAGATTCACACCACCAAGGCGGGCTATGCTCCGTTGTGCGCGCAGAACGACTCTTGGATGCCAACCTCAACCGGGCCCGAGAAGGGTTGCGCACTTTGGAAGAACTGGCGAGGTTGATCCTCGAAGACGCAGATCTCGCCGAGTCCTTTCGCACGCGTCGCCGTCGTTTGGGCGCGTTGGGTGAATCACAACTGCCCGACTTGCTTCCCCAACGGAGTGCAGCAACTGATCTTGGTTTGGCCCCAGAGGTCGCGGCCGGTCCCCGCCGGGACCTTGCCGCTGTTGCGGCCGCCGCCGCGGGCCGGGTGGGGGAGTCTTTGCGGGTCTTGGAAGAGGTTGGGTCGACCGTGTCCCCAGCTTTTTCGGCAGGCATTCAGGCCATTCGACACGGCTGGTATGACCTGGACCGTGATTTTCGCTTGCGTTTGGGAGTGCGAAAGCCAGTGACTCAGCCTCGACTGTGCGTGTTGTTGACCCGTGACTTGTGTCCCGGAGGCGATTGGGTTCGGGTTGTGGAGGCTCTGGCCGAAGCGGGGGTGGACATGGTGCAAATTCGGGAAAAATCATGTTCTGACGGGGAGCTGTTGCGGCATGCTGACGCGGTTCGATCAAGGTTGCCGTCTTCGACCCGGCTGGTTGTCAATGATCGCGTGGCCGTTGCCGCTACGCTGGGACTGGATGTCCATTTGGGGCGGGAGGATCTTCCCACTTTGGCGGCTCGACAACTTCTGGGTCGTGATCTTCAGATTGGTCGCAGTACTTCTGGCTTGGCTGAAGCCCAGCAAGCCATTGCTGATGGCGCTGATTTGGTCGGTGTTGGTCCCATGTTTCCCAGCGCGACCAAGGACAAACCACCGGTCGGTCCCGCTTCGGCGGGCATGGTCGCTTCGGCGGGCATCCCCCACTTGGCTATTGGGGGGGTCAACCTTCAGAACATCGAAGCGCTCTGTGAGCACGGGGTGGCAGGAGTCGCGATTTGCCGCGGCGTTTTGGAGGCCAGTGATGTGGCTGGTGCGGTTCACGCCATTCAGTCACGTTTTGGGTTGGTCACCGAGGGTCCATCATGCCTTTGAGCGAAGCTTCGGTGATTTTGTTGGGCACGGGAACGAGTTCGGGTGTGCCTGTTCTTGGCTGTGATTGCTCGGTGTGCACCAGCACCGATCCCCGAGACCAGCGTCTGCGGACCTCGGCTGCGTTGCGATTTCAGGATCCAGAGGGTCATTTTCGGGAGATGCTCATCGATTGCGGACCCGATTTACGGCACCAAGCGCTGCGGGCGGGCTTGCGCCGGTGCGATGGCATTTTTGTCACCCACCATCATGTGGATCACATCTACGGATTGGATGAAGTTCGCAGGTTCAATGCTTTGATGAAGGAGCCGATCGACCTCTTTGCGGAAGAACGCACCCTCGATGCCATTCACCGGGTCTATCGCCACATCTTCGATGCGGCCAAAAACCTCAATCCATCTTTTGTCGCCCATGTTCGAACCCACCGTGTGACCACTGATGGCTCGGTTTCTCGCATGGGCATTCGAGCCACCCCCATCCGGCTGTTGCACGGGAAGATGCCCATCTTGGGCTGGCGATTTGATGCGGTGGATCCCGCTGGAGCAGCTCTGAACGACTTGCCAGGTCCTTTTCCATTCGCATGGTGCACCGACTGTTCGGCCATCCCGCCAGAGTCTTGGCCCCGCCTTGAGGGGCTTCGGCATCTCTTTTTGGACATGCTGCGGCCTCGCAGCCACCCCACCCACTTCTGTCTGGATGAAGCTGTGGCGGTGGCCGAAAAGGTCGCGGCCAAGCAGACGTGGTTTATTCACATGGGTCATGACGTTGCCCATGCGGCTCTAGAGGCCAGTATGCCTTCTGGCATCGCTCCAGCCCACGACGGATTGGTGGTCTTGGGTTGAACGGAGGGCTGCTTTCAGCGCCGCTCGGATCTATACTCTTAGCCCCATGGCCCGTACTCGAGAAATCAAGCGTCGGATGACGGCAGTCGGCACGATTGCCCGTATCACCAAGACCATGCAAATGATCGCCACGGCAAAGTTCACCGCGGCCTCACAGAGAGCTTCGGCAACGAAGCCATACACCGAAACACTTTCGGACATGGTGGCCGAGCTGGCCTCGACGGTTTCTTCCGAAGAGTCAGGTTCCCCACTGTTGACTGCCCCCACACCCGCACGCAGGCGGGAGCTGTTGTTGGTGGTGAGTTCCGATCGTGGCCTTTGTGGTGCTTACAACACCAATGTCCTTCGGGTTGCGGCTCGACACTTGCGTGAGCAAAAGGCCGCCGGGATGGACACAGTGGTTGAGACGGTTGGCAAGAAAGCAGTTGGGTTTTTCCAATTTCAAGGTACGGAGATTGCCAATCGACACGAATTGGGCGATAAGCCAGCGTACGAAGCAGTGGAATCCATCGCTTCGGGATACATGGACCGATTCGCAGCGGGAGAGTTTGATGCGGTTCGTGTGGCCTTCATGAAGTTCGTGTCGAACGCTCGTCAAACCCCTGAAATTGTTCAGCTCCTTCCCTTGGAATCCGAGGATTTCGATGAAAATGCACCCAGCGGAAATGCAGGATGTGAATTTTCTCCCGAGCCCGCCGAACTTCTGGCCGACTTGATTCCTTTGGCCGTCAGGAGCCGATTGTTCCAGTGTGTGAACGACGGTGCGGTCTCTGAGCAAATCATGCGAATGATTGCGATGAAGGCGGCGACTGAAAACGCCCGTGATTTGCGCAAGACACTGTCTCGAGACTTCAACCGGGCCCGACAGGGACAAATCACGACCGAACTGACCGAGATCATTTCGGGAGTGGCCGCACTCGAGTAGAGCCAAACCTCAATAATTTCTGATCAACCAACGCCTCCCTCGGGAGGCGTTTTTTGTTGAAAAATTTTGGCGGATGTTTCCATGGTTCTTCGCCGCATTGGATGAGCCCGAATGGGAATTGACCAACTTTCTGCATCAACAACACAAGGAATTCTCTCATGAAAACCATCCAAACCATTGCTTTTGCTTCTTTTTCTTTGTTCACCTCGGTCTCCACTGCGTCGACCAGCGTCATTTCTTGCATCGACTTCGAAGATCTCACCGGTGGGTCGATTTATGGCCCAACAAGCTATTTCGTCACCGGAAATATTGATGTCATGATCTCTCCCCACCCCATGGGCACCGCCTACCAAGGTGAAGTGACAAATTTCGTCCCCGCTCCTATGGGGAGTCGAAATCGCCTGTGGACCAACAACGTCGCGGCCGAGTTTTTGGCTTCCAGTTCGGGATACGGCTTGGCGAAGAAAGCCAGCTTCAAATACGCCTACATGGGTGGGGCGAACTACCTCGAGGTGAATGGGTTCGCCGTTACACCTGCGATGTGGAACAATTTTGGCCCCTTGTCAGGATCGTCATACATGACCAGTTTGGGCCCTATCACCATCAATGTCATGGAGGGCAGTGTTTCGGGCGGATTTGTCGGGGAACTTGAAATCTCTGGCGACATCGACCGCTTGGTGGTCGCGGGTCAAGAATTGTGGCTCGATGATGTTTGTTTCGAGTATCCCTTGGCTGCAGCCATCGTCCCCGGTGATGCTGATGGTGACGGCAAAGTGAATTTTGCTGACATCCTCAGTGTCTTGAACAATTGGGGACCTTGACCCATCAGTCTCTCCCGCTCCTTTTGGCCTCCCCTTTGGGGAGGCTTTTTTTTAGGAAATCTGGCGGACGATCTGGAGCTTCTTCGCCGTGTCTTTTGAGCCCACTCGAGGCATGAATCAATCACCAACACTGCAAAGGAAAATCATTATGCAATCCATCACTTCTTCAGTTCTGTTCTTCTCGGCTGCCCTGAGTTCGGTGGCGGCCGCCGGTCCCGTCGTCTGTCTGGATTTCGAAGATCTCGCCCCAGGGGCGGTGTACCTCATCGGTGACACCTTCACGACCGGAGGCATCAATGCGAAGGTCCATCCCCACGCGGGAGATGTTCAGGCCAACATCGAGGTGTACGGCCGAGCTGGCGTTGGCAATGAGATGTACCCCAACAACGTTGCCGTGGAATTCGACGCCATATCTGCGGGCTTCGGCCCCGCCGTCCGTGCGAAATTTGATTACTTCGAAGCCGGCGGCATCAATGTCATGGAAGTCAACGGGACTGTGATCAACTTCCCTCACTTTTTTGATTTTGGCCCTCTCGATGGCAGCACCTGGGGGACAGCCTTAGGCTCGGTCACCATCAACGTCACATCTTTCGCCGGACCTGGCGCGTTTGAAGGCACGGTAGAGGTGGTTGGAGACATCCAAAGTCTCCGCGTCGGTGGCCAAGAGTTGTTCGTCGACAACTTGTGCTTTGAGTACCAAGATTCTGGAACCGGTGATTGCTGTGAAGGCGACGCCAACCAAGATGGCCAAGTGAATTTTCAGGATCTGATCTCGGTTATTACCCATTGGGGCAGCCAATGCCCGTAAGTGCTCTGATTCTTTTTCGCAAGCAAAATTCGAGCTGCGGCTCCTCTCGTCGAGAGGAGCCGCAGCTGTTTATCCGGAGTTCAGCAAAGAGTCGAGGTCTCTTCCCTCAACGAGATAGAGCAGGATGACCAAGGCGACAGAAATCACCAGCCCGAAGCTGGCTTTGCCAAGATCAGAGAAAACCATTGGCCACACTCGTCCAGAATTTGCTTCTCGAAGCCTGATTCTGAGGGCCACTTCCCGCCCGGCCAGCATGCCCAGAAAGACCCACGTGGTGCTCATGGGGACTCTGGCACCGATGCCAAAGGTGTCAAACTTGAAGACCAACAAAACAATGCCGTAAAAGAGGTCAATGAAAGTGGCGGACCGTATGTCGGATGTGTTGGTCTTAACCCGAACGATTTCCTGGATCTTGCCCCCTTTTTGATAAAAGATGAAAGCAAGCATGGCCAGAAGTACAGTCAGGGCAAACGCAAAAGATCCGACTGAAACTTCGTTTGGGTCTCCCAAATACACCATGATGTTGACGAGGTCTTGGGTCAGCCATTGTGACCACAAAAAGCCAGTTGAAAGCCATTGGGCGGTGGTCCAGAAAACACGATTCCCCAAGATTCCGGGGGCTTGGTCCATGGGGTATTTCAGAAACAGTCGTTCGGTCAGGCGACTGAGCATGAGATACAGAATGATTGAAGAGAGAAACGCCACGCCGTAGCCCCCCAGACTTTTCACCAGCATCTGTGGCAGTGCTTTTGGGGCAAAAAAAGTAAGCACCAGAAATGTTGTGCTGACGGGAATGCCAAACCGGGTGACAAACAACAGGGTGAGTGGTGGCAACAGATACCAAAAAGAAATGGTTGGGAATGCCGTACTGCCATCATCAGCGGCAGGGAAGAGGCTTCCAAACTTTCCGAAAGTAAGATCATCGCCTTTTCCACCGAGCACTTCACCATGGCCCAAATAGCCCATGGTGACGGTGAAGGCCATGATCGATCCAGCAAACAACCACAACGCCCACCATGGCTTGTTTTCGTTGGAATGCAGAAAAGTACCCAACGTCTGGATGGAGTCATTGCCTACGACGGAATATGCCGCAAAGGTGAAACCGAGAAGCGCAAAAAGGGTACTCGTGTCCATGGGACACGGAACCTACCAGCCCAACCCCATCGGAGGGAGTGGCTTGGCTCAGGTTGCGTTGGCGGAGAAGGTGAGTGCTACCCCTTGCAGGGCGGTCTTCGCGGGTCTCACCCGGGCTTCAAATTCGCCGCGGAACTTGTTGACGACGGTGCGAACCGCCCAGTTGTGTCCATCGGCCAGACCACAAATGGTGGTTCCGGGAATGATGCCCATGCTGCCCGCCAATTCCAAAAGCATGTCGAGGTCGTTTGAGTCTGCTTCTCCGGCTTCAATGCGCGAGAGCAGTTTGAACATCCACTGCGCTCCTTCGCGGCAAGGGGTGCATTGTCCGCAAGACTCATTTTTGAAGAATCGCGAGAGGTTCCGTGCCACGGCGACCATGTCGGTGTCTTCGTCGAAGACAGTGGGACAGGCGGTGCCAAGCCCCATCAAGTCGTAGTTGCGACCGATGTCGAAATCCATTTCCGCTTCGTACTGATCGGTGGACAGAATGCCCATTGAGGCCCCGCCGGCAATGGCGGCTTTAAAGCTTTTGCCACCACGCATGCCGCCGCAGTAATCCTCAACCAGACATTTCAAAGACACGCCGAGCGGAGCTTCGTAGACGCCAGGCTTTTCAACGTGTCCCGAAACGCCCATCAACTTGGTGCCGTAGGACGGGGGCCCACCGATGGAAGATTCCACCCCAATCCCTTGCCACCATGCCGCGCCTTTTTCCATGATCGGTACGACTGCAGCCAATGTCTCAACATTGTTGACAATCGTGGGACGTCCAAAGAGTCCTTTGACTGCAGGGAAGGGTGGCTTCAAACGAGGCCACCCTCGGCGGCCTTCGATTGCTTCCAGAAGACCGGTTTCTTCGCCACAGATGTAGGCACCAGCTCCGCGATGCAAGGTGCAATCAACTTTAAAATCACATTTGCCGAGCAGGCCATTGCCGCCGAACACGCCCATCTCGTAGGCCTCATCAATAGCCCTTTGCATGGTGATCGCTTGGCTGGGGTATTCGCCTCGGATAAAGAAGTACGCGTGGTCCAATTTGCAGGCCCAGCAGGCAATAGCAATGCCTTCCAGAACCAAATGAGGATCAAAGTCCACCAGCAAGCGGTCTTTGAATGTTCCGGGCTCTGCTTCGTCACAGTTGATGGCCAAGTATCGAGGTTGTCCATCCTCGGGTGGCAGGAAGGTCCACTTCATCCCGGCAGGGAAACCAGCACCGCCGCGACCTCGCAGGATCGCATTTTTCACTTCATCGATGATGGCCGATGGTTCCATGCCCAAGCAATTTTCGAGCGCGGTGTAGCCGCCACGCTCTCGATAGGTCTTTCCCGTGGTAACGGTGCGGTCTTCAGCGTCGCCCCAAGTATTTTGGAGGGGGCCGCAGCCGGGTATGTTCTTGGTCAGGACAGGTTCGTCAAGAAACATGGTGTTGACTTTCAGCGTTGGTTGCGCTTGGGTGGAAGTTCGATTTCTTCAATGGTGGTTCGTCGAAGGGTGGTTCCTTCACGGATGGTGGTTTCGGTTTTTCGATTGACTTCAAACCGTCTTGAAGTTGGGCGTGTGGCGGCGGACCAAATCATGCCCATAAAGGCACCAACGCCATACATGCGAGTTGGACTGTTCCGTTTGGTACTCATTTCAGTTCGTCCACCAAACGAGCGGCTTGCTCGGGGGTCAGAGGCCCAATCAATTCATCATTTCGCAACATACAAGGTGCCTTTTCACAAGCACCCAAACATTCGAGTGCCAAAAGAGTCACTTTGCCGTCGGTCGTCGTTTCGTGTTCGTCAATGCCCAACTTGTCTTTGAGGTGATCGAGCACAGCCGCATGACCACAGGCTTCACAAGCCACAGATTGGCACACGGCCACAATGTGCCGTCCCACAGGTTCCACATGGAACTCTTCATAAAACGAAACGGTGTCGAGCACTTCACCGGGAGTGATGTTCAGAAATTGCGAGATTTCCACCATGGCTTGGTGAGGGATGCAACGTTCGTGGTGCTGCAGGTCATGCAAAATGGGCAGCAAGGCACCACGGCGTTCTGGATAGCGAGGAATGAGATTTTTTTCGTACTTCGCCTTTGCTTCCTCGCTGAGGTAGGGCTCTGTTCGTTTGGCGATCTCTTGGGTGCGGCTGGGTTTGACGGTCCAGGACATGGCAGTTCCTCAGCGATCCAGTTCGGCGGCAATGATGTTCAGTGAGCCCAACACGGCAACGAAGTCGGCCAGTTGGTGTCCTTCCAGCATCTTGGCAAAGGCCGAGAAGTTGAAGAAGCAAGGGGGGCGAACCGAGACTCGCCAAGGAGTGCGGTCACCATCACCTACGAGGTAGTAACCGAGTTCGCCGTTGGGACCTTCGATGGATCCGTAGGCCTCTCCGATTGGTGAATCAAAGCCGCGGTTGTGCATCACCAACTCAAACTGCTGGATAGTGGCTTCAATCGATCCGTACACTTGGCCCTTTTCGGGAAAAGTGCCTTTCCCTTCGGGTGAGGCGTTGACCGAGCCGCCGGGAACGGTGTCGATGAGTTGCTCGATGATTCGAACAGACTGCTTGATCTCTTCGATGCGGACCAAGTAACGGGCATAGCAGTCGCCGGTTGTGGCAATAGGCACATCGAACTCCACCGCTTGCGCACCTTGGCCATCCCAATCTTCGGCATAACACAGGTAGGGGCGGTCTTTACGCAGGTCACGCCGCACGCCTGATGCGCGAGCGAGGGGGCCGCTCAATCCCCAATCTATGGCTTCTTCTTTGGTCATCACCCCAACGCCTTGCAATCGGTCGATGAAAATTCGATTGCGGTTGAGCATGGTCTCCAAATCGCCTACCGCCTTGGGCAAACGTTTGTGGATGAAGTCTTTGACCATGGTTTTGAACGTCTCTTCGCAGGGAAGGTCGTTCTTGAGTCCACCGACCCGTGTGTAGTCCGGGTGAAAACGTTGCCCGGAGACAAAATCGAGAATGTCGTACACAAACTCGCGTTCGTTGAATCCGTAGATGAACGATGTGATACCGCCCAAGTCAAGTGCGGCCGCGCCCACACAAAGCAAGTGATTTTGGATACGACCCAGTTCGCACAAAATCGTGCGAATTGATTTACAGCGCGGTGTGCAATCGATGTCGAACAACGACTCCACCGCGGTATGCCAAGCGATGTCATTGACGATGGGGGAGACGTAGTCCATCCGACTGATCGTGCAGACGTACTGGTTCCAATCGTGGTGCTCGCCCAGCTTCTCAAAACCCGAATGCAGATAGCCAATGTGCGGAGTAGCTCGCGAGACCCGTTCGCCATCCAATTCCAACACCACACGGAGCGTTGTGTGGGTGGCGGGGTGCTGGGGCCCCAAGTTGAGTACCCACCGCTCAGGGGCGTCTTTCCGGTCGTCTAAGTACGAGGTGTCCTCGACGTCAACGTCAAATTCCGTTGCGGGGCTTAGGGTGAATGGCATGCCGTCTAGATTGTAGGAGCCAAGCGGCCCAATGCCGCCCCATTAGGCCCGGAAGATGGCACCAAGACGGCTTCCCAAGATCCTAGAGGCCATGAAGAGGGCCAAAGCGAGCAACAGCATCCCCCAGGCACCCATCGCCGCGGCCACCGAGGGGCCGTCTCCCAACCGTTCTGACAGGGCCGCAATCGCTTTGGTGACGGGATAGTGGGCTTCACGTTGGGCCAGAACGATGGAGTCGGAGACCTCAAGCATCGCGAAGGCAAAGGCCAGCAGTGCTCCGGCGGCCAAGTTGGCGGTGATCAAAGGCAACGTGATCAGTCGAGTCACCGTGATCCGGTTGGCTCCCAATCCAAAAGCAGCTTCTTCGAGTTCACCACCAGTTTGCTGCAATCCTGCTGCGGCCGAACGCACCACGTAGGGCAACCGGCGGACCGCATACGCGATCACCAGCAGGGGAATCGGGTTGGGCTCGCCGCCCAAGATGTCAAAAAATGGTTCCAATTGCGGGGTGTTGAAGGGCCACCGCAATGACAAAGCGACAAAGCCAAATGCCATCACCAGGCCCGGCACTGCAAGCGGAAGCATCGAAAGAGCATCCAGTACTTGCCGGCCTGGGAGTGTGGTTCGCACAATCAACCACGCAATCGCAAAACCGATGACCACATCGATCATGGTGGCACCGGCGGCCAAACCCAAGCTGTTGCGGATGGAGGTGCTCGCGGTGGGATGTTGGAGCGCTTCGGTCAGATTTCCAAATGCCAAACTCTCAGGAAGGATGGATTCGTACCATCCACCCACCGGAGCGGCAGCGGCCAAGAGCACGCCGATGTGCGGCATCGCGGCGAACGCCACAAAACTGGCCACCGCGGCGGAAGCCAACAAGCCGCCGATACCCCGCAAGACTTTGGGTTGACTGCCGCGGGCGGATTTGGTCCAGCCCCCAGGGATTTCACGACCCAAGATGCGGCGTCCCCCCAGATACAACAGCATGCTGATGCCCAACATCACCGAAGCCAGTGCATAGGGCCGTGGGCTGGATGCGACCTCTTTGAGTCCATCAAAAATCTGCACGCTGGTGACTTCCCGCATGTCAAACATCAGGGGGGTACCAAGCTCAGTGAAGCTCCAGATGAATACAATGGTGCATCCTGCGAACAGACCAGGACGAAGCAACGGCAGCAAGATGCGCCGAAATCGTGCCCAGCGTCCGGCCGAGCAGCTTTGGGCCGCCTCTTCCAACGCGGGGTCAATGTTGGCCAAGGCGGCGGTGGCGTTCAAGAACACGATGGGATACAGGTGGAGGGCTTCCACCAAAACCACTGCAGGCCAGCCCCCATCGGCCAGCAAGTCAAGCGGCTGATCGAGGATGCCCCAGTCTTGAAGCAACACGCTCAGGCTGCCGGTGCGGCCAAAAATGTGACGAAATCCAATGGCTCCCACAAACGGAGGCAGGATCAGCGGCACCAACAGCAGGGGTGACAACAGGCCTTGTCCTGGGTACTTGGTCCGAGCTTCCAAAAAAGCCAGAGGAAGTGAGATCACCAAGCACAATCCCGTGACCGCAACGGCAATCCACAGACTGTTCACGAGGCCAGCACGCAGCAGTGGATCGCGGAAGACCTCAAGGATGTGATATGCCGTAAAGCCACCTTGCTTTGATTCAAATCCGCCAGAAAGGGTCAAAATCAGGGGAAGTATCAAGAAGATTCCGAAAAGTGCCAGGACGGAACCCATGGCCAGAAGCTGTCGGTTGAGAGTCGGAATCATGCTTGGGGGGCAAAATATCGGGCTTTGAGATATTCCGCTGAGATTGTCAAGAAAAAATTCAAGCCCAGAGCGGCACGAGACTTGCAGGAAGTTGCCTGTGCTCCTAGAATCATCCGTTCACGGTGTGGCAGGCGAACGGCGTCCCCCCAATTCATGTTTCTCTTCCTGAACGCAGGTACCCGCCATTCGGCGCCCCCTGTTGAGGTCTATGCATGCCCGCGAAGATTGTTTCCGATCGGCCGGTTCGTGATTTCTCAAAGCTTGGTGATGCAGTCGAAGTTCCAGATCTGACTGAACTTCAAGCTCGAGCTTACGAAAAGTTTCTCCAGCAAGATGTCCCAGCGGACAAGCGAGAGCCCGTCGGGCTGGAGGGTCTTCTGCGCGAAGTCTTTCCCATCGTCTCCTACGACGAGAAGATTCGCATCGAGTACCACAAGTACCAGTTGGAGAAGCCGCGTTACACCCCGCTTGAGTGTCGTGAACTTCGTCTGACTTACGGTCTGCCGTTGCGGGTCACGGTTCGCCTCATCATGGAGGGGCGTGAAGAGGACGTGACCGAAGACATCTACTTGGGTGACATCCCCGTCATGCTGGGCGGTGGTGAATTCATCGTGAATGGAGCGATGCGAGTCATCGTCTCGCAGTTGCACCGATCGCCTGGAATCGATTTCTCAATTGCCCAGACGCTCCACGACCGTCCGTTGCACTCGGCCAAAATTGTCCCTGAGCGCGGCTCTTGGATCGAATTGGAAGTCACCAAAAAAGACGTCTTGGGCATGAAAATCGACCAGTCGGCCAAGATCGCGGCCACCACGTTCCTTCGGGCTCTGTGGAATCCGTTGGCCGAAGGTGAAGGACGCGAAGTGGTGCCTCCGTTCTCGACCACCGACCGAATTCTCGAATCTTTTTACGACGTCGAAGATGTCAATGTCACCAAGCTCACTCCCGAGCATTACTCCGCCGAAGACATTGTCGACCAAGAAACCGGTGAGCTCTTGGCCAAGGCCGGAGCGGCCCTCGGAGATGCCCTTGAGGCCATTTTGTCCTCGGGATTGGATTCGCTCCGCGTGGTTGACCCATCGGTTGACCCCTTGATCTTGAACACCATTGCTGAAGAGAAGTTGGATTTCCTGTCCGAGGTCACCGAGCACGAAGCCGCGCTTTTGAAGATCTACGGTCGGCTTCGTCCGGGCAACCCCCCACAGGTCGACAAGGCTCGAGAGCTTTTCTCCGAACGGTTCTACGAAGAGAACAAGTACCGATTGGGCAAAGTGGGTCGATTCCGCGTGAATCGTAAATTCAACGAGGATGTCGCCGAGTCCATCATGCACATCCGTCCCGAGGATTTCCTCGAGATCATCAAGTACATGTTGAAGCTGCGTGCTCAAGACGAGTCCGCTTACATCGATGACATTGATCACCTGTCAAATCGTCGGTTGAGAACCCTTGATGAGCTGGCCGTGGATGAACTCCGCAAAGGTTTTGCCAAGTTGCGTCGCACCGTCCAAGAACGCATGAGCGTGAAGGCCCCAGATGAAATTGGGAAGATCACGGACTTGGTGAATTCCAAGGCTATTTCTGGTGCCATCGATTTCTTCTTTGGCCGATCCGAATTGTCCCAAGTGGTTGACCAAACCAACCCGCTCTCCATGTTGGTGCACGAGCGTCGCCTTTCTGCACTTGGTCCTGGCGGCTTGAACCGAAAGCGAGCTGGCTTTGAAGTGCGAGACGTTCACATTTCGCACTATGGCCGGGTTTGTCCGATCGAAACGCCGGAAGGCACCAACATCGGTTTGATCTGCTCCTTGGGTATTTTTGCTCACATTGATGAGTACGGATTCATTCAAACGCCTTACCGCAAGGTTGCGAAGGGCAAGGTCACTGGTGATGTGATTCATCTCCGCGCCGATGAAGAGATTCGATCGACTTTGGTTCCAGCCGAAGCGTTGGACGCCAATGGGAAGATTGAAGGTGCTTCCGTTTTGGCCCGCCACCAAGGCGAACTCATGCAGATGCACCCCAATGAGGTCAACTATGTTGACGTCTCTCCCAAGCAAATTGTTGGGGTATCGGCCGCCATGATTCCTTTCTTGGAGCATGACGACGCTAACCGGGCCCTCATGGGTGCAAACATGCAGCGGCAGGCTGTGCCATTGCTCAAGCCTGAAGTGCCCTGGGTTGCCACCGGCATGGAGAAATCGGCTGGTGTTCACTCGGGAATGGCAGTTCGTGCTTCCAACTCTGGAAAAGTCACCTTTGTTGATGCCGAACGCATCGTCGTCGACAACTCCGATGAATATGAGCTGTTGAAGTTTCGTGGCTTGAACGAGCGGACTTGCAACACCCAAAAGCCCATTGTGAAGTTGGGCCAAAGTGTGAAAAAGGGACAGATCATCGCAGACGGTGCTTCCACCGTGCAAGGCGAGCTGGGTCTGGGCAAAAACATTTTGGTCGCCTTCAATACCTTCGACGGCTACAACTTCGAAGATGCGATTGTGATCTCCGAGCAACTCGTGAAGGACGACACCTTCACCTCCATTCACATCGAAGATTTTGATGTGGAGATTCGGGAGACCAAACTTGGGCGTGAAGAGTTCACTCGGGACATCCCCAACGTTTCCGAAAAAGCTCTTTCCAACCTCGACGAAAACGGCATCGTTCGTGTTGGTGCTCGGGTTGGCCCTGGCGACATCTTGGTCGGCAAAGTTTCTCCCAAGAGCAAGAGTGAATTGACCCCCGAAGAAAAACTTCTTCACGCCATCTTCGGTCGTGCGGGAGAAGATGTGAAGAACGACTCGCTTACGGTTCCCTCTGGCACCCAAGGCATCGTGATCGGGACCAGGAAGTTTTCACGGCGTTTGCACCTCACCGATGAGCAGAAAGTCGCTCTCGCGGAAGAGCAAGAGGCTTACGAGGAAATGATGGACGACAAGGCCATCAAACTCTTCCGAGAGATGGTCGAATCTGTGAACGAGATCACTGGCACCCAAATGGTTGACCCCATGACTCGCCAAAAAGTTGGCCAGTCGGACATTCCCGAGGTTGTTCTTGAGCAAATTGAGAACTTCAGCGAGAAGTGGATCAAGGGTGGTAAAGAGGTGCGTGACAACGCCCTCAAGACTTACTCTCAGTTCTGGCCTCGAATCCAAGCGATTGACGAAGAAAAGCAGCGCCGTATTCAGCACATGAAGCGGGGCGACGAACTCGGCAACGGTGTCTTGGAAATGGTGAAGGTGTACATCGCTGCCAAGCGTCCGCTTTCTGTCGGTGACAAAATGGCCGGTCGACACGGCAACAAGGGTGTGATTGCTCGCATTGTTCCCGAAGAAGACATGCCATTCCTTGAAGACGGCACCCCGGTTCAAATTCTGTTGAACCCCCTGGGTGTCCCCTCTCGAATGAACGTTGGCCAAGTGCTTGAATTGCACATGGGCTGGGCGGCGGCCGTGCTTGGATTCCAATGCTGCACTCCGGTGTTCGACGGTGCTTCGGAAGCCGAAGTGTTGGCCGCCATCGACGAAGCCAACGCCCATGTTCAAGACAGGGTGGGATTGTTCGAGAAGGGTGAAGGTGAAGCGGGCACTTCCCGTGAGCTTCTCGCCCAGATGCCTTTCCGTGGCAAGGTCCAGCTGTACGACGGCCGGACCGGCGAAGCGTTCCAGCAACGCAATGCGGTGGGTTACATGTATCTCATCAAATTGCACCACTTGGTGGATGACAAGATCCATGCGCGTGCGACGGGTCCTTATTCGCTCATCACCCAGCAGCCGCTGGGTGGCAAGGCTCGGACCGGCGGTCAGCGCTTTGGAGAAATGGAAGTTTGGGCGCTCGAAGGCTACGGCGCGGCGTTCATCCTGCAAGAACTCCTCACCGTCAAGTCTGACGATGTGGAAGGTCGCACCAAGATTTACGACTCCATGGTCAAGGGCGTCAACACGCTCGAGGCCGGCATGCCAGTGGTCTTCGATGTGCTCATGAACGAGATCAAAGGTCTCGGCATGAACATCCAAATCCAGAAGGACGAGGAAGAGCCACTGCCGGTCTTGTAATCAGCACGCTCAACTTCGCCCCCGTTCCTCGTTCTTCCCTTTTTGTCCCCTTAATAAGAGCCTCCCGCAATGTCCGAAACCGTCTACGACCGCGTCAACGACTTCGCTTGCGTCAAGATCAATCTTGCTTCACCCAATGACATCCGTTCGTGGTCATTTGGTGAAGTCAAGAAGCCTGAGACCATCAACTACCGAACGTACCGTCCCGAAAAAGACGGTTTGTTCTGCGAACGCATTTTTGGTCCTGAAAAGGATTACGAATGCTCCTGCAGCAAGTACCGCGGTACCAAATTCAAAGGCATCATTTGTGACCGCTGTGGTGTCAAGGTCACCCACTCGCGGGTTCGCCGCAAGCGGATGGGTCACATCAACTTGGCAACGCCGTGTGTTCACATTTGGTACTTCAAGGCGCTGCCATCTCGTCTTGGCGCGCTCTTGGCGATGAAGACCGCGGACATCGAGAAGATTGTTTACTTCCAGGACTATGTTGTGGTCGAGCCCGGGGCGACCGAACTTGAGTTCATGCAAGTCCTCACCGAAGACGATTACCGCGTCCAAGTTGAGAAGTATGGTCGTCAAGCCTTCACCGCCATGATGGGGGCTGAAGCCATTCGAGAACTCATTGACCGGTTGGATCTTCATCAAATCGCTGTCGACTTGCGTGAAGAGTTGAAGACCACCCGTTCTAAACAGCGGGTCAAGGACATTTCCAAGCGGCTCAAGCTGGTCGAGCAACTGAAAAATTCCGACAATGATCCGGCTTGGATGGTGCTTGACGTTGTCCCGGTCATTCCTCCGGATCTTCGGCCACTTGTCCTTTTGGACTCAGGCAACTTCGCCACCAGTGACCTCAACGATTTGTACCGCCGGATCATCAACCGAAACAACCGCCTTAAGAAGTTGATGGATCTGAACGCCCCTGAAGTGATCGTCCGCAACGAAAAGCGCATGTTGCAGCAGGCCGTCGACGCGCTTTTCGACAATGGTCGCTGCCGCCGTCCCGTCTTGGGATCTTCGAACCGGCCCCTCAAGTCCATCACGGACATGATCAAGGGCAAGCAAGGCCGCTTCCGTGAAAACTTGCTCGGCAAGCGGGTGGACTACTCCGCCCGTTCGGTCATCGTGGTGGGTCCTGATTTGAAACTTTGGCAGTGCGGTCTTCCCAAGAAGATTGCCCTCGAGCTTTACCAGCCTTTCATCATCCGAAAACTGAAGGAACGCGGTCTCGCCGACACTATTAAGAGCGCCAAGCGCATGTTGGAACGCCGCGATCCTGAGGTTTGGGACGTCCTTGAAGAAGTTATCCACCAGCATCCCGTGCTGTTGAATCGGGCCCCCACGTTGCACCGTATGGGTATCCAAGCTTTCGAACCCGTGTTGGTCGAAGGCAACGCCATCCGGCTGCACCCTTTGGTGTGCACCGGTTACAACGCCGACTTTGATGGTGACCAAATGGCGGTTCACCTGCCACTGTCGATTGAAGCCCAAACCGAAGCCCACGTGCTGATGCTGTCGACCAACAACATCTTCTCTCCCGCACACGGCAAGCCCATCATGTCCCCATCCCAGGACGTGGTGATGGGCGTGTACTTCCTGACCCACATGGCCAAGCACCTCGATGCAGGCGACCCCGATCCGGCGAAGAAGAGCATGGGCCGCCGCCGTTTCCGCAACATCACCGAAGCGATTTATGCCTGGGAAGACGGTCAGATCGACTTGCGTCAACCCATTGACGTTCGCTTGGAGAGGTACGACGAAGTTGTTGACAAGCAAGCGGGCACGGCTGCGCCACTTCCCGACAATCGTCGTATCACCACCACGGTGGGGCGTGCATTGTTCAGCGAGCGCCTGAGCTCAGGAATGCCTTATTACAACTGCACCCTCGGCAAGAAGGGCTGCAGCCAAGTGATTGCTGACACCTTTGAGCGGTTGGGCAAGCCTGCGACCATCGAATTGCTTGATGAGATGAAGGAAATTGGTTTCCGGTTCTCTACTTTGTCTGGTCTTTCTATCGCGATTACCGACATGCGTATTCCAGACGAGAAGAAAGACTTCCTCGCCGCGGCGCAAAAGAAGGTCGACCGCATCGAAATGCAGGCCGATGCCGGTGCCATTACCGACCGAGAACGCCACTCCAATGTGCTTGATGTCTGGTCGCATTGTCGAGAAGAAGTCACCAAGGCCCTCATGAAGGACGTGGAAAACGACCGTCGGGATCCCACCACTGGTGACGAAGTGCAAGTGGAGTCTGCAGATGGTTCGCCATACTTGAATCCGCTGTTTGTGTTCCTTGATTCTGGTGCACGGGGCAACCGTTCCCAGATGCAGCAGCTTGCTGGCATGCGGGGATTGATGGCCAAGCCTTCGGGCGAAATCATCGAGGCTCCTATTCGAGCCAATTTCCGCGAAGGCCTCAACGTGTTGGAGTACTTTTCTTCCACCCACGGTGCCCGAAAGGGATTGGCCGACACCGCGTTGAAAACCGCAGACTCAGGTTACATGACGCGAAAGCTGTACGACGTTGCTCAAGCATGCGTTGTCAACGAATACGACTGTGGTACCAATCGCGGCATTCTGAAGAAGGCCATTTACAAAGGTGAAGAGATTGACATTCCGTTGTCAGAATCCATCACCGGCCGAATCGCCTTGGACACCATCATGCACCCCATGACCGATCAGGTTGTGGTGAAGAAAAACGACTTGATCACACCCGAAATCGCTACCTCCATCGAAGGTTTGGGTATTGATCAAGTCTTTGTTCGCTCGGTTCTTTGCTGTGATACTCCACGTGGCGTGTGTGCCAAGTGCTACGGCATGGACATGTCCAACAATCGCTTGGTGGAAGAGGGTCTTGCCGTTGGCACCATTGCGGCCCAGTCCATTGGTGAACCCGGTACCCAACTCACGATGCGTACCTTCCACACGGGGGGTGTTGCTTCGAAGGGTCTCATCGAAACCACCCACAAGGCCGGCCAAGCTGGTGTTGTCGAACTCCGTGAGTGTGGCGAACAAGTTGTCACTCTTGCCGATGGTGGTGAGCAGCGAGTCAGCGTCAAAAAGAATGGTCAATTGGCCATTGTTGATGCCAAAGGCCGCGAGCTTGAGAAGCACAAAGTCCCTTACGGGGCCACCATCATGTTTGCCTCCGGCGACAAAGTGAAAAAAGGTTCCATTCTTTGCGAATGGAACCCGCACGCTTCTCCCATCTTGGCCGAGCGCAGCGGTAGCGTGAAGTTCAAGGACATTGAAGTAGGCGCTACGGTGCGTGAAGACAAGCGTGGTGACAAGACCGAAGTCGTGGTGACCGAACACCGTGGCGACCGTTCCCCGCAGATTTTGATCGTGGACGGTGACGGAAAAGTGTTGGACTTCCACCACTTGCCCGCCAAGGCTCGTATCGAGGTTAAGGAAGGCGAATCTGTTCAGGCTGGCCAGATGGTGGCGCGTCAACCCAAGGATGTGGCCAAGAGTGCCGACATCGTGGGTGGTTTGCCCCGCGTGACCGAAATCTTCGAGGCTCGAATTCCGAAAGACCCCGCGATTCTCGCGAAGATTTCTGGCACCGTCCGTCTGGAACCCGATCGTCGCAAGGGCAAGATGACAATTGTCGTCGAGTCCGAAGGCTTGGAAGAAGTTCACTTAGCGCCCCAAGGCAAAGCGTTGATGGTGCATACTGGCGACTACGTCGATGCGGGTGACCGATTGACCGATGGTCCATTGGTGCCCAGTGAAGTGCTTGCGGTCAAAGGTGATGAGGCTTTGTACGAGTACATGCTTGGCGAAGTCCAAAATGTGTATCGCGCTCAGGGCGTTCCCATCTCCGACACCCACATTGAAGTGATCTTGCGTCAAATGATGAGCAAGATCCGCATCCAGAATCCAGGTGACACCACGCTGTTGCCCAACGAAGTGGTTGACCGCTGGGTTTTCCGCTCAAGCAACGACGACATGGACAGCAAGCTTCGTGTGGTGGAGCCAGGTGACACGGGCTACCGCGCTGGTGAACTGATCGACAAAGAGGTTCTCAAAGAACGCAATGCGCTCATGGAGGCCGATGGCAAAGATCCCGCCAAGACCAAGCGTTGCAAGCGGGCTTCCGGCCAAACCTTGTTGCTCGGGATCACCAAGGCTTCTCTGCAGTCGGAATCGTTCCTTTCGGGTGCTTCCTTCCAGGAAACCACCAAGGTGCTCACCGAGGCCGCGCTTCGTGGGGCCACCGACGAGCTCACCGGGCTCAAGGAAAACGTGCTCTTGGGTCACCTCATCCCGGCCGGTACCGGTTTTGATCCGTACCACAAGATGAAGGTCACCAAGTTGATCGAGCCCCCGGCCCCCGAGGTCGAGGAAGAGCTCATGCTGGAAGAGGCCCGAGAGGCAGCCGAAGCCCTCGGGGCAGAGCCTGCATGGGGATCGCCGTCTCGTTCAGCACCCATAGGATCGAATCCCGACATCTTGGCCGGTGGCGACCTTGATGCACCAATCGGTGGCGACCCAGACGGGTCACCGCAAACCGGTGATGATTTGGATCCAGACTTGAACCAAGCTCTGATGGACGTGCTTCGTCAGGAATTGGGCGGTAAAGCTGGCGATGGCGGCGATTTGGATGCGGATTCACCCATCGGATGATCTTCCGGGCGATCTTGCCGATTGCCCCAAAAGTTGTCCAATTTCTCCCCGGCTCAAACGGCGATCTGTGCCCATTTGGGTGTCCTCTGAGTTAGAATTCGATTTCTAGACCTTTGTCTTTGAAATTGGTGATTCTTCACCAGAGGACCTTTGATGCGCACATTGAATCCATGCTCCACTCGCACGATTGCTGCCCTGCTTCTGGCCTTTGCTATCGGGGGGGAAGGCTTCGCTCAGACATTGACACCCCGTGCGCCAATTCAAAAGCGTCCGATCGATCAAGTTGTGGCAACACCTGGAGCCGTCACCGGTGAGATTGTGGTGAAGTTTCACGACGCAGCCTTGGCCCGGCTCGATGCCTCTGGCAAATTGTCATTCAACGGTCCAGCTCGAGATGGAAAGCGCGCCAAGAAACTCCTGAATGGTCTGTCGCTTCGCACTGCCATCAAGGCCACCCCCGAAGAGATGTACAGCGTGATGCAGAGTGCCGCCCAGCACTCCGGTGTTGCCTCGCCCGACCTTCCTGGCATGTTGAGCGTAAAGCTGGATCCGGAATCGCCCGAGATCATCCAAAAATTGGCTCGCCAACTCCACGCCTTGGACTGTGTTGAGTATGCGTCCATCATGGAGACGCTTCGTCCAGCAAGTGTCTCGTTTGCTGGACCTGCCCCAACAGGTTCTTGCGCGGTCACCAACATCACTCCACCTTTGTGTCTGGCAGGCATGACCGAGATCGAGTGTGATGAACTGGAGGGCTCATGGAACGAGGGGCAAGATTCTTGTGACTTCTTGGACCCTGCAGCTCCTGTAGGTCCTTGCTGCATTGACCTTGGATTTGGCCCTGCTTGTATCGACGGCGTGCCCAGCACTGCGTGTTTGGATGCCGGCGGCCAGTTTTTTGGACCTTTTTTGGATGTTGACGACGATGGCGATGGGCAGTTCGATCTCAATCCAGTTGGAGAGGCATTCTCCTGCAACGATCCGAACCGTGTCACCACTTGTGCCCCAGGTGAGGAAGAAGAAGGCGCTTGCTGTCTGGCGGCTGGCGGAACCGCTTCCAGTGGCGCTTGCGTGGACCTTCCCTTCTTGGAGTGTGTGAATGCCGGGGGTGTCTACTCCCACATTTGGTCACTTCTTCAGGGCAGCGACAACGGTCTCTGTGTGTACGGCGAAGACGATGAAATCGATTGTCCCGAAGCGGCTTGTGACCCGGTTGGGCAGTTGGGCATCCACATCTCTACGGATTTCACCGCCAATGTCAGTTGCTTCGGTGCCACGGGATTGGCCATGCCCGGTTGTACCGACGGTGCCTGTTGTGAGCTTGTCACCGCGATTGACCCGTTTTGTTCTTTGTTCCAAGATTCAGGCATCAACGGGCAGTGGGATTTCTTCTGTCAAGCCACGGCTCGCGTGCTTTGTACTCCTCCAAGCGCTGCCCGGGCGACACTGACCCCTTACACCGGACAGCTCTACGACCAAACGGGAGATCCTGGTGCTTCAAGCCCCGATGTGGTCTCCATCGTCACCGCCATTGACCCAGGCTGCGAGCAAGGCAACTGGTCCTTGGCTTGTGCTGAAATCGCACGCCTGTTTGCCTATCGCTCCTCTGCCGTGGTCATCGATGATGGCGCAACGGCTGGCCCAGAGACCCCAGACTTTTCGGGGCTGCAATACAACTTGGATGATGAAGGTTGGCCCTACCGCAGCCGTTCTGCTTACATCGCCGCCCGGGATGGTGGCCTGCTCGATGTTGGGGAGCGCCAATACTTCGATGGACTGCCCTACCAGGAAGCTTGGGTCTTTGGTAATCCAGTGTTGAACTGGCCACTGGGCTTCAACGGGGTTGGTCTTGGCCTTCGCGGTAAGCCCGGCGAACCCTTTGATTATTCCGATGACAACGGTGATGGCCTTCCCGATGCTTCAGACATCACCAACGACGGCTGGTTCGAGCCTGGTGAAAACTGGGGCGACTGGGGTATCGACGGAGAGCCCGCAGTGCTGTTGGGCGGTGCACCTGGTGCTCCAGTCCCGGTCATTGGAGGTCATATTGATGGCGGCGACGCCGATCTCGGTGACCCCGTCAATTGTTCGGTTGTTACCGACCCGCTGTACTTCACAACTTCCGATGACGGTGAGTGCGACGGTCTGTGGACTGGCCCCACCGGTGGCGATGGCTTCGCTTGGCGCATCGCGCGTGATGATCCAAACGGCACCGGCGACCCTCTTCTTGACCGCACTGGTCTGATGAGTGAAGACCCATCTGTCGACCGCGGTGATGAGCTCTTCCGAGGACGTGGAGCCAAAGTTGCGGTGCTCGACTTCTCTTTCTGGCGAGGCCACGAAGACATTGAACGCATCGAGATGGAAGTCACCAAAAACGGGCGAGTTGTTCCCCGACTCGATGACAATGGCGAAGAAATCCCAACAATCGCTTGGAGCCGTGATACGGAAGCCCGCTACCTGCCAAGGAAGCCCTACGTGATCGTCGAAGAGGGCGTCACCATGGTGACCATCCCGGAGATTGGCTATCCCGACCACGGAACCGCGGTGCTCGGCCAACTCTCCGCACTGGACGAGGCCCGCGATTGGGGCGAGCCCGCCCTAGGCATCACCGGGATTGTCCCCGAAGCCCAGCCGTACTTCTTCGCGCTGTTCTCACGGGAAGATGGCAATCGTGAAGTAACCGCTTGGTTCCGTGCCGTTGCCGAACTTGGGCCAGGCGATGTCATTTGTGCGGCATACGACCCGGCGGGGATCAACACAAGTTGCGCTGAAAACGAAGCCATCGTCACCATTTCGCAGCTGGCCTTCCGTGAAGGCATCGTCGCGGTGGTGGCCGCTGGCAATGGCCGACAAGAATGTATTCCTGCCACTGGTACTGGCGGCGGTGATGATGAAGGTGCCGAAGATGGCATGTTCATTGTTGGCGGCCTGACGCCAGCCGGTCCCGGTCAGGCCCATCGACACGCCGAATCGAACTTTGGAGCTGCCGTCGACGCGGCCGCGTGGGGTGATTACGTGGTATCCACTGGATACGGTGATCTCTTCTCTGCGATCCAGCCTGCCAACCCCGATGACCTCAGTGTCGACCGACGACGTACCTACACCGCTCGATTCGGAGGCACCTCGGCCGCAACCGCTCAAATTGCTGGCGCAGCATGTGCGTTGCAAGGATTGGCCCGTCAATTCTTCCAGATTCCCGCCAACCCGGGCGGCCTCCGGGATATTGCCATGAAGCCTTATCCTGCCGATGGTGCTCCCAACACAGAAGCAGTCATCACCGGGAACTCTGGTCGCACGCCTTTCGACGGTGACATCAGCGGCAACTTCGGTATTGACGCTGATGGAGACGGGCGTTTGGACGGTGTGTACGAAGCGCTGGCAGAAGGTATTGAAGTCACACTTGGTACTTACCCACGGATTTGGGGCTTTGCTGACGACAGTTCCGCGGTGGTTCAATTGTTGACCCTCGATGGAGCCGTGGTGAACAACCAAGCCCAGAATCTCACCGCATTGTTCCCGGTGAAAGGCGACATCTCAGGCAATATTTACAACGTCAAAGGCGAGGACGGGTCGATCTTGATCGCAACATCCGAGTACGCCCTCGGTGGAGAGGGCGCAGAGGGTATCCCAATGCCTGAGGCGTTGGACAGCTCTCTTCCTCGTGGTATTCAAGAGATTTTGAATAAAGCCATTCGTCCGGTGAGTGGTGAGGTCACCGATGTGGCGTTGCTCCACCAAGTAGAAAGCCTGCCGGAGACTATTGTTGGTATCGAAGCCACTTTGGCTTTGCGTCAGCCGGTCTCTCCCATCATCGTGGTGGGCTTCGCTTTGTGGGACTTCCAGAGCCGACGTTGGCAGACGGTTGATGTCGAAGTCATCACCGATGAAGATGAGCCCACCGAGCAAGGCAACATTGAACTGGAACTTGATGTGACCGGCGGCAGTGGATACGCCCGGCGATACATCAATGCCGATGGTAAAAACTGGGCCCGTATCTGGACTTGGGGCTTCGGTGATGTCTTCGGGTCAGCTCCCGAGTATTCCATTCTTTGGGATTTGATGAATGTTCAATTCTTGGATTCAGGCAACGATGAACCTGGTTGATCCTCATCGCGGCTCTGGTTTGATTGTTGCAACGCATTTTTAAGATCGTTCTCGTAGTTCTGCTTGCGGCTGGGGCTTTCGTTCTCGGCCGTGTGAGCACGCCTGAGTCATCTCCGGTATCAAAGGTCGTGGCACCAATGACTCGCGTCGCGGAGTTGCCAACCCCGGTGTCGGAAGCGGTCCCAGTTGCGCCGATCGAGTCCGATCGCCCGCAAGCCGTTGTGGCTTCTCCAAAGTTTCTTGACTTTGGGACGCAATCGTTGATGTCCCGTCCGACGGAGCAGATCACCCTGACCAATCAGGGCGACAAACCGGTCACCTTGGTGGCGGTTTCTCCCACCTGCAGTTGCCTGAAGCCGGAGTTTTCCGACCGCGTGGTTTTGTCACCCGGAACCAGCCACACGGTGGCCATCACCCATGAGCCCCGTTCTCAAGCTGGCCCTTCCAAAGCAACGCTTCGCTTTGTGTTCTTGGGCAATGACATTGTCAATATTCCGGTGGAGGTCATGTTCACTCGGCCGGTCAAAGCTGATCCCACTTGGATCGATTTTCGTCGCGATGGTGACCAAGGCACACTGAAGTTGCGTAGTCTCGATTCGCGGCCGTTCCGAGTACTTTCGGTCCAAGGAATTCCGGTGCCCTTGGCTTCAGCGAAGATGCTGCATGAAGTCCCTTGGGATCTGAGCAGTTATGACACAGAGACGTGTACCAATTCAGATGGCGAACGGATGCCTTCTTGGATTGTTGTGCAGACCGATCATCCCGATGCACCCATCGTGGATATTCGTGTTCGGAAAGACGGCTGCACCAACCCAGACATCCCCGGCGATGGCGACTCAAGGGCTTGGATGATCCTCGATCAAAGGGTTGTTCTGGGTGCACTGTCTCCGGGCGAGAAGCAAATATACGAATTGCCCGTGGCTCTTTTGCCCAACCGGACCATGAATGAGCAATTCACAGTGGCCAAGAGCGAGAGTCCTGGGCTCATAACCCGATTCGTTGATGTGATTGAAAAGGAAGAGGGCAACGTGGTTCGGGTTGAAATTGGGGTCGGCCCTGATTGTCCAGCCGGTGTGCTCATGGGGACATTCCAAGTGGAATCCTCCAATGCCGGGCATGACCAACAAATCCACGTCTTTGGCGTGGTGCAACCAGCCCAATAATGGAGCTTTAGGCCTCAGAATCGTCACAAACCGAATTTTTCTTGGACTTCATCGTCTGTGGGCTAGATTGACAACGTGACCCGTCATCCGTCCTGTCTTGTCTTTGTCGGCAGCGTTGTGGCTTCAAGTTCCGCGTTGGCAGACCATCCCTCTTGGAACTTCTTGGGGTATTGGGACCTTCAAGATCGACTTGGCAGCGCAACGCCCACTGGCGTTGGGGTTGTCGTTGGTCAAGTGGAGGGTGGCAATGGCCAGCAATATTTGCCCAACCCTACAGATGCCCAGTTCGGCAACTTGATTATCACCCCCATGAGTGGCGCAGGAACAACCTTCAATCATGCAAACACGGTGGGCAAGTACAACTACGGTTCTGATTGGTCCATCGCGCCGGGCATTCCTGAGACCAAGGTTTGGAACGCCATCGATTTTGTGCAAGGCGGTTTTTTACGGGTCGGCAGTGGAGCCCCTCTGGCCAATCCTGGCTGTCAGGTGATCAACCAATCTTGGCTGGGAAGCTTTGGCAACGTCACGCTTGAACGGGAGACTCTCCGGCGCCAGGATTTTCAGATTGTTCGTGACAATGTGATTTCGGTCGTGGGTATGCCCAACGCTGGAGGCAGTCTGTCTGACACTCTGATGTGGGCAGGCTGGAACAGCATTGCTGTAGGGGTCCGCAATGAATCGCATGTGTCGGGTGAGACTTCTTCAGGCGTTGATGGTGCCGGCCGGCAAAAGCCATTTCTTGTTGCCCCGGGGAGCCAGGTCTCTTGGGCGGTTCCCATGGTGACGGCGTCCGTGGCCATGCTGATTGAAACTATTGATACCGATCCCATTCTTTCTGGGGATCCTGATGCGAAAGATCCCGAAGTACTGAAGGCCGTTCTAGGAGCGTCTGCCCGCCACACCCGGTTGGGCGGAGTGAACTGGAGCAATGCTCCCGTTTCCAGCGGGGCCGACCGTGGGTTGAGCATCAAGCCACTGGATCCGGTGGTTGGCACTGGCACATGCAATATTGACCGCGCCCATCAGGTGATGACGGGTGGTCGATTTGATGGAGAACTCTTGCCTATTGGTGCGGCGGCTCCAGCGCGTGGGTGGGGATCGGTGCCCTTAACTTATGGTCAGTCTCGGTGGTTCCGCTTTGATCTTTCAGAAACCGCGGATACGTTCTCGTTTCTCACCACTTGGAATCGTGACGTGCGGTTTGGATTCTCTGAAGTCTTTGTGCCCAACCTCTCGGTCACGATGTTCCGAGACACCAATGGTCAGTTGTCTCCGATGCGAGGGGAAGCCGGTGCCGCGTTCTACAGCGCGGGGAATGTGGCCAGTGATGCTCCCGTGGACAATGTGGAACATCTCTACATTGAAGATTTGGCCGCAGGGACATACTGGGTTCAGGTTTCTCGACAAGACACCGCACCCACCGAGCCGTCAGCGTGGCCGTTTGCCGTGGCTTGGCTGCATCCTGAATCCACCCCAAATTTTGATCCGTCCGACATCAATCAAGATGGGTTGGTGGATTTCCAAGACTTGTTGTTGCTGCTGGGCGACTACGGCGCAGTCGGAGGACCATCCGATGTGAACGGTGATGGTTTGGTGGATTTCCAGGACTTGGTAGCACTCCTCGCCGTCTGGAGCTGACCACGGCACGCAAGCCCCAAAAAAAACCAACCCGCGTCTTCGACGCGGGCTGGCAGAGTTCCAATGTTGGAATTGGAGGCTGGATGAGGAAGGGTCTTATTTGACCTCGACCTCGGCACCAGCTTCTTTGAGCTCTTCGGCGAGCTTGTCGGCTTCGTCCTTGGAGACCTTCTCTTTGATGGGCTTGGGTGCACCATCGACGAGTTCCTTGGCTTCCTTCAGACCGAGACCGGTCGCGCCGCGGACGGCCTTGATGACGGCAATCTTGTTGCCACCAGCAGCATTAAGGATGACGTCGAATTCGGTTTGCTCTTCAGCACCGCCGCCGCCTTCGTCACCACCACCAGCACCGGCCATCATGACCGCGCCGCCAGCAGCAGGCTCGATGCCGTAGGCATCCTTCATGTAGTCGGCGAGGTCAACAGCTTCCTTCAAGGTGAGGGAGGCGATCGAGTCGCCAAGTTCAGTAATTTTTGCGTCGAAGGTCTTGGCTTCGGCTTCAGTGGTTGCTTCTTCAGACATGGTGATTTGCTCCTTTGAGCACTTGGGGTCGATTCCGCCCGAGAGGAGCCGCACGCGCGGCTTTTAACCCGAGGGCCAGTCGGGACGGGAAGTCGTCTTGGTGGATCAGCCGATCTTGGCGATGGTCTCGCCGTTTTCGAGCTTCTCCTGAATGGCTTTGATGACACCGAGGACGCGGCCACCGGCACCCTTGGCGGCACCCAACACGTTGGCCCCGGGGGCGAGAACGAGTTGGACCACTTTGGCTTGGGCCTCTTCCTTGGTGGGAAAATCGGACAAACGCTTGACGCCGGCTTCGCCTTCAAACAGGTTGCCGTCGAGGACGGCGCCCTTGAGGGAGATGTCGGGGTGCTGCTTGACGGCTTTCATGACCGCGCGGGCAGCGTTCACGACGGAGTCGCCGCCGTAGACAAAGGCCGATGGCCCCGTCATCAGGTCGTTGATCGGGCCCAGGCTGTGGTCGGCATCAAAGCTGCCTTTGACCAGCGTGTTGCGGACCACGCTGATGCGGATTCCCGCTTCGGCGAGTTCAGAACGGATGGCGTTGTTGTCGTTGGCTTCGATGCCGCGGATATCCACGAGAACCACGCCGTCCAGATCGCCAAAGCGATCGGCGTAGTCGTCCATCATCATTTGCTTGATTGGTTTGCTCATGATTGTGCTCCCGCGGTCAGACCGCGACTTGGACTCCGGGGGTCATGGTGGCGCTGATGACCACGCGACGGAAGTACGCGCCCTTCAATACGGCGGGACGGGCTTTTTCCATCATCTTGAGGAAGAACTCGAGGTTCTCGACGAGGTCTTCGTCGGAGAAGCTCAACTTGCCGATGATGCAGGCAACATTGCCACCATCGTCGTTGCGATATTCGACCTTACCGGCCGAGAACTCTTGCACCGCGGTGACCACGTCGGGCGTTACGGTGCCGGCTTTGGGAGAGGGCATCAAGCCTTTGGGGCCAAGCACGCGACCGAGTGGTGAAACCACTCGCATTTGGTCGGGAGAGGCGATGGCGACATCGAAGTCCATCCAGCCTCCATTGACCTTCTCGACAAGCTCAGCCCCGCCGGCTTCAAGTGCACCGGCTTCCTTGGCCGCGGCCACTTTGTCATCGCCGCAGAAGCAAATCACGCGGGCAGTCTTGCCGGTGCCTTTAGGCATCGAGATGGAGCCACGGACTTGTTGGTCGGCTTGTTTGGGGTCGATGCCGAGGGAGCACACCACTTCGACCGACTGGTCAAACTTGGGCTGCTTGTAGCCACGCAGGGCGGCGATGGCTTCGGCGGGGGCGTGGATCTTGGCCTTGATGGCTTCATAGATTTCACGGTTGGCTTGGGTTCGCTTGCTGATTTTCGGCATCTCAGAGTCCCTCCACCGCAACACCCATAGAACGAGCCGTACCAGCGATGGTGCGGGCGGCGGCGTCCACTTCGAAAGCGTTCATGTCAGAGAACTTCTCGCGAGCAATGTCGCGGCAGTCGTCAAAGCTGATGGTGCCCACAATTTCGGAACCGATCTCCGAAGCACCTTTTTTGATCTTGGCTTTTTCCATGATCAAGGTGGACGCGGGCGAGCTCTTGATTTCAAGTTCAAACGAGCGGTCTTCGAAAACCGTCACGACACAACCGACAAGTTTGCCGTTGAGTTCGCGGGTGGCATCGTTGAACTGGGTGATGAATTGTCCTGGGTTCACCCCATTGGCGCCCAGAACAGGTCCCAGTGGCGGAGCAGGTGTCGCTTGCCCACCAGGAGCCATCAGCTTGAATTGAGTGGTGATTTTTTTGGCCACAGTTGTTTCTCCTCCCACCCAGTGCCATGGTCTGGACCGTGGCGTGGTCCAGTGCATCCGAGCGGTTCGTTCGGGGATGCTGCCCCACGGGGCAGCGGAAGTTGTCGAATCGACCAGTGTAGCGTTCCCCAAGCCAGTCGCAATGGTTCACCGGGGAGTTTCAGATTGTTATCGGCCCTTGGGGATGAATCGATCTTGGGTGCGGACCCATTCTGTCCCACCCATGCGACCCACCGCGGCCAATTTGGCCGGATCGGGTCGACCGTTGTCATCCAGGATGTGGTCTTGAAGGTGGATGCGTCGCACCAAGCCAAAAACCAAAGACCCCGTGAATGGTCCATCCCAAAGATGGGCCACCCGTTTGGGCAGTCGGTCGATCACTTCGGCGGTCTCACATTCCAAACTCCAAGCTGCGCCGGCCAAGCGGGGGGCGGCGATCAGCTCGGCAGGCACGGGCGTGAGCCCGGTGTGTTCAAATTCACTGGCTTCGGGCGGCAAGTCGGTAGCGGTGGCAAAAACCGCGTCGGCATTGTCTTCAGTCGCAGCATTGATGGTGAAGCAGCCAGTGCCCCCATCTTCCGGAGGTCGGCAATTGGCCAAGGTGTCTTTGTCAGTCCCATCGGGACGTTGGGCCGGGCCAATCATCACTGTGAAGGGGGTGCTGGTGACGGCGTTGAAACAAGAGAACGGGGCGAGGTTCAATAGCCCGGTTTGGGAAATCGTTCCCACCACCGCAATGGGTCGCGGGACCACCGTGTTGATCATCAGACCGTAACGATCCCGAGGGGAAAGATCGGCGGGATCGACCACGGTCATACCAGTGGTTCCAGCGCGAGACGAACCATGGTCTCCACCCCAAGGGGGATGGCTTGATCGTTGAAGTCAAAGGTGGACTCGTGGACGTTCGGCATGTCCATGCCATCAGGGCAAAGCCCCAAAGCAAAGAAGCATGCCGGAACGTTCTCTCCGTAATAGGAGAAGTCTTCTGCGCCCATGACGGGGGCTTCCATGGGGCAAACGGCTTCTTCGCCTTTGGCCTCAGCAATTTTGGCGTGCACCAAGTCCACCAATTCAGGCACGTTGTTGGTGACGGGATATCCCGGGAACCAACGCAAGGTCGTTGCACAACCAAATCCTTCGGCAACCGCTCCGGCCATCGACGCGATGCGATCGCGCATACGGGAACGGCTTTCGGGAAGGAGTGTTCGCACCGTTCCGCCCATGGTGGCGGTGCGGGGAATCACGTTAAACGCGTCGCCGGCGTGGATCGCGGCCACTGTTAGCACGACTGCATCCAAAGGATCCGATTCGCGACTTACCAACGCTTGCAGGGCGGTGACAATGTGGGCCGCGCACAGTACGGGGTCGTGGGCATACTGCGGCGCGGCGGCGTGTCCTCCCGTCCCTTCGACCAACAATTCAAATCGATCGGCGGCGGCCAACATGGGGCCGGGAATGGAACCGGCCTGACCCAGCGGCATTTTGGGCCAACCGTGCAACCCAAACGCGCGGGCGGCCGGGGGGCCAATCACGGAACCATCAAGGACCCCGTCCTCCACCATTTTGAGTCCACCGCCACCACCTTCTTCCGCGGGCTGGAAGCAGAAAAGCACGGGGTTGGGCAATTCGTCTTCGTCTGACATTTCTTTCAGAATGCGAGCCGCCCCCAGCAAGATGCTGACGTGGCCATCGTGCCCGCACGCATGCATTTTCCCTTCGATGGTGCTGGCGTAGGGCAGACCGGTTTCCTCATGGATGGGGAGGGCGTCGATGTCGGCTCGCAGCAGGATGGCCTTTTCCCCTTTTCCAGGCAAGTAAGCCAAGGTTCCGGTGCCTCCACCCAAATCACCCACATGCTCAATGCCGAGCTCGGTGAGGTGTTTGCGGATGACGTCGGCGGTCCGGTGCTCGTGGTAAGCCAACTCTGGATGCCGGTGGATGTCGTGACGAATCTCGATGAGATCGGGAATGATGGGATCGATGCGTTCTGCGTGCGTGGTCATATCACAAGGATAGGGGACGAACCCCTCAACGCAGGCGGGGCAAGCCCATGCTTTGTCGACCTTCGTTGACCAGATCAAACGCGGCCTTGTCGTGCCGCAGCAGCCGTGCGAGCTGGCTCATGGAAACGCCCAGGATTCCTGCAGTGCCTGCCACATCCCAGCGTCGGGCCACAATCACATCCAGAGCCTCGGCCAAGAGGGCAGGGTATTCGTAATGCTTGGGGTTCACCGGGAGCATGCGGCCTTGGCGGCGTTTTTCCCAGAGCTCACTGGGTCGATAGCGTTCGTGGTGAACAGAGGTGCGTACCACGCGGGCGAGACGGTCTCGCAAACGACGCAATGCCACCCGGCGGTTGTCGGCTTGCTTGCGCATCTCAGCAGCATGGGCCATCACACCCGTTGGTTCGTGGACGATCTCGCAAGCGGTGGCGACTTTGTTGCGTCGTTGTCCACCCGGACCGGTCCCCCGACCAAATTCCAACTTGCAATGACGCAGCAACATTTCCTCATCAATCGTGGATGGGTGGGGCGCGTCAACCAGAAGGAATTCTTTCATGGTCTACCTCGGGCTCGCGGCCAACGACAGCGGCGTTGGTCCTTCTTCATTCAGACGAATCCATCCCAACCCCGCCACCATGGCGGCATTGTCGACACACCATTTCATCGGAGGGATCCGGAGCACCAATTCTTCTTCTTGAGCAAAGGACTCCAATTCTTCCCGAAGACGGGAGTTGGCACTTACCCCACCGCCAATCAGCAGTGATTTGACGTCGGGATGATCTTGTCGTGCTCGGCGGAGTCCTCGAATCAAGGTTCGAACCGCCGTTTTCTGAAACGACGCCGCGGCATCCGCGCGTTCTTGGTCTGAGAGTGAATCAGGCTCCCGGATAGCTGTTCCTGGCAACCCCAAGACTCCGTAACGCACGGCCGTTTTGAGACCACTAAACGAAAAATCAAGGGGCCGACCCTTCAGGTTTGGCATGGGGAATTGGTATGTCTCGTCGTTCCCGTGCTGAGCGGTACGGTCCACCCGCACCCCGCCGGGCCATCCCAAACCCAACAATGCTGCGGCTTTGTCGTAGGCCTCGCCGACGGCGTCGTCAATGGTCCGGCCCAGGATGGTGCATCGAAAAGGCGCATCCACGCGGTACAAACTTGTATGGCCACCGCTGACGACCAGTCCCAGGGCTGGCCAAGGGGGCGACGACTGCTCCAGCAGACCCGACCACAGGTGCGCTTCCACATGGTGTACCCCGATCAGTGGAATTCCCAGTCGCCAAGCGACACTTTTGGCGGCAGCGACACCAACCAAAACGGAGCCAATGAGACCGGGTCGATGCGCTACGGCGACAGCATCGATCCCAGAGAATGAAGTTTTCGCTTCGGCCAGCGCGCGATCGGCGATTTTTCCAATGCGCTCGGCGTGTGCTCGTCCCGCGATTTCTGGGACCACGCCGCCATAGGTTTCGTGCAGATCATCTTGTGATTGCACCACCGAGGACAAGACGCAGTGTCCGTCTTCGACCACCGCGACTGCAGTCTCATCGCAACTCGATTCAAAACCCAGCACTCTCATGGACGAGCCTTTGGGGTTTGGGACAGCGCGCTCAAAGCTTGCAACATTTCGGCATCACCCAGTTGGTTTCGAATCCAATCTTGGCTCGGAGTCGGTTGGGGCCAATCGGGACCGATCGTGATAATCCCGGCGTCCGACCAACTGTTGTTCACCGCGGTCCAGTCTTCGGGCGCTTCCAACACCACATTGGGGTCAACGCCCCAAAGTTCCTCGCCTTCCAAGCGCTGAACACTGCGGCCATCGGGGAGGTGGTAGGTGGCGGCGGTGTATTTCAACGTTCCTCCCTCACCGAAGTCCCGTATTTTCTGCACAGAACCCTTGCCGTAAGTGCGGCGGCCCATCACGCTGGCTCTTTGGTGGAATTGCAGAGCGCCTGCAACAATTTCGCTGGCGGAGGCCGAGCCTTCATTCACCAGAACCACCATGGGCAGGTCAGTGGCGGTCTCTGATTGTGCTTCAAAGATCGCTTCCACTTCTTTGCGGTTGCGAATCTCCACCACCACCCCAGAATTCAGAAAAAGATCGCAAGTTTCCACGGCGGCCGAAAGAGACCCGCCTGGGTTGCTCCGAAGGTCCATGACCAACCCGGTTGCTTCAGGGTGGTTATCAATGACCGATCGAAGATCGCTTGGGGTCTCGTCGAGGAATTGATCAATACGAACCACCAAGACGCCGTCATCAAGTTGCCATTGCCATTGGCCGTCGGTGCGTCGCAATCCGAGTACCGTTTGGGTTTTGATTTTCCGACGGACCACATTGAAATTAAGATTTTGATCATCTCTTCGCACCCTGATTTCAACGGGCGAACCTTCAGGGCCCGAGACCAAAGAAATGATGTCTTTCAGAGCCATACCGGCCAGTGGTTCCGAGCCCACCGCCACGATGAGATCGCCTGCCTGAATACCAGCTTGAAGAGCAGGACTCTCATCAAGTGGAGTTTTGACCAGAGCGCCTTGAGGGTCAGCAGAAACAGAGACTCCGATTCCGGCGAATGTGCCTTGAACTTCTTTGACGAATTCGTTGCGGTCCCGCGGGGGGATCCAGATTGTGTACGGATCGCCCGTCCTCTCCACCATTCCTTGAATGGCCCCCTCTCGGAGATCATCCCGGGTGAGTTCTCGGACGAATTCAGATTCTAGGGTTTGGGCCACTTCCACCAAACCCTGAGCCAACTCGGCACGTTGGGCTCTCTTGGAAAACGCTTTGGGCAGCCGCAACACAATGATGGCGCTGGCGAAAAGCATCAAAATGGTGGGCCAACGGGGTCGCAAAGTGAAGTCCTCCCTAGAGGGTAGCCGTTGTCATGCTCTAAACTCCAGACCGGAGATTCGATTGGCCCACCACGAACCGCTGCGAGACACGATGAAGGTCGCGACCGAGCGGACCATTTTGGTCCATGTCGGCCTGCCGGGACGTTGGAGCGATGCCCAAAATCCATTTGGTGAAATTGCGGCTTTGGTCGAGGCCGCGGGGGCCGAGGTGGTGGGGACCATTTCCCAGAACCTTTCCAAACCAAGTGCCAAGACGCTGATTCGAAAAGGAAAAGTGCAAGAGCTCGCGGCGGCGGTGAAGGCGTTGTCGGCCGGTTTGGTGGTGTTCGATCACGATCTCACGCCGGCCCAAATTCGAGAACTCGAGCGGGCCTGCGTGGTGAAGATTTTGGATCGTTCGGAGTTGATTTTGGACATCTTTGCCAGCCGGGCCGCGACTCTAGAAGCCAAACTTCAAGTTGAAATTGCTCAACTGCAATACACCTACCCCCGGTTGCGGGCGATGTGGGATCACTTGGGCCAGGTCACCGGCGGAGCACCCGTTGGTATCGGTACTCGAGGACCGGGGGAAACCCAGCTCGAGATTGACCGGCGTTTGGCCCGTGACCGCTTGGCCCAGTTGCGTCGTGAGTTGGCCGAAGTGCAACGCCGAAAGAGTCGCGAAGTGGCCGATCGAACCGAGGACCACTTCACGGTGGGCCTGGTGGGCTACACCAATGCGGGAAAAAGCACCCTCTTCAATCGACTCACCGATGGTGGCGCTTTTGCGGCCGACATGCTGTTTGCAACTTTGTCCACTCGGGTCGATGCGTGGCCTTTGGGTGGCGGTGTGCAAGTCTTGGTTTCCGACACGGTGGGGTTTGTTCGAGATCTCCCACACCGCTTGGTGGCTTCCTTTCGCGCTACTCTTGAAGAGACCATTCATTCGTCACTGATTCTCCAAGTATTGGATGCCAGCGATCCGCACGCGGTGATGCAATTGGAAACCACCGAACGCACTTTGGATGAGATCGGAGCGACCGGCCAGCCGCGGTTGGTCTTGTTGAACAAGATGGATTTGATCGACCCTCGGGAGCGGTTGCTTTGGATGCATCGTTATCCCGATGCGTTGCCAATCAGCGCGGTTGATGGGACTGGACTTGATGAACTGTCCGAGCGGGTCCGGGCATTGGCCTTGGGAGGCATCCACAAGGTCGAAGTGACGTTGCCTTACGCATCGGCCAAAGCGATTGACCATTTGGAGCGTCGAGCTGAAGTTCTTGATCGTCAATATGGTGACGGCACGGTGACGCTGACGGTCAAGTTGGCCCGTCGCCAAGCCGACGAATTGGCCAGTTTGGATCGAAAAGCATTGATCAATGGTGAACCAGCTTCGAACGCGGGCGTGGTGGTTTGGGGTGAAGTACACACCATTTCAGAACCGGGTATCCCTCCCCACAAAAGATCTTCGGGAGCATGGAGACCATGAACGGAGGATTGCATCGGTTCCGAGATCGAGTCGATCCCGGCTTGCTCTCTGAAATTGATGCCTGGATTGGTCGTCACCCTTTGGTCCGTATCCGTTCAGCCCTCGAAGCACGCACTGACGAAAAAGCATTTTTTGATGCATTGGCCGAGGCCGTTTTGGCTCGACATGTGCTCTCGTTGGGCTTTGATGTGGAGACCGAGGTGCCAACGGTGGGTAACATGACCGCGGACCTTCGAGTCAGCAAAGGCGGCCGAGAAGTGTTTTTACACGTCAAGCGGGTGGCCACCGATATTGACAACCGCGCCTCACGGCAAATTGTGCTTTCACCACGACTGCGGGCGCTGGAAATGGTGCCTCGCCCATGGCTGATTCGAGTTCGATGGAGTTCGGTGGCAAATGATCGTCAAATGCAGCGTTTGGTTGAGGAAGGCATGGACTTTCTTCGCCACGCCAGTGTGGGCGATGAACTCAAAGTGACAGATCACGACGGCTCTGATCTCGGGGGTATCCGGGTGCTGGCACCCCACGATGGTCGCCGGGTTGTCCTGCACATTGGGATGCCTGATGGTTTCATCGATCACACGCCACGAATGCGCAAACGTTTGGACCGGGCTTTTGCCCAATTTAAGCCAGGAGCAGAAAATGCCATCGTTGTGGCCAGCAGTGACCATCAAGATGGCTTTGATTTTGAAACGGCCTTGCTGGGCCAGTTTGTAGAACGTTGGGATAGGCAACCTACGGACGGTCGGCGGGTCGCCCATGGCCGCGACGATCTCGGTTTTTGGTCCGGCGGCGCTCATCCAAACTCACGCGTGGCAAGTTGGTTTCGGTTGTCTCCACACTCTGGTGAGTTCTCCCCTCGGATGTGGTTCCGACAAAGCGACCTGCCAGCTTCGGATGGGGCACAAATGCTCAGAGTCATTTTCGGTGAAGAAGAGCCCCCCGAACCCACGGCGTAGAATGATTCACCATGGACCCGAGACACGAACGGTTGGCTGAACTGCTCATTCATCACTCCACCCGCTTGCAAGCAGGCGAGCACGTACTGATTGAAGCTTTTGATATTCCAGAATCGATGGTGATTGCCGCAGTGAAAGCGGCCAAATCCGTCGGAGCGCATCCCCACATCACGCTACGAAACAACCGATTGCAGCGGGCCTTGATCGAAGATGCCACCGATGACCAAGTGGCCACCCAGGCTGAGTACGACCGGTTCCGCATGGAAAAGATGGACGCATACCTGGGACTTCGTGGAGGGAACAATGCCAATGAACTTGCGGGTCTTTCTGGTGGAGATCAAAAGCGTTGGAGTACGGGGTATCAAACACCAGTGCATTTTCAGCAGCGGGTGAACCACACCCGCTGGTGCGTGTTGCGTTGGCCTGCACCTGGCATGGCGCAGTCTGCATCCATGAGCACCGAGTCTTATGAAGACTTCTACTTCCGCGTCTGCACGATGGATTACGCCCGCATGGCCCAAGCGGTTGAACCATTGAAGGCCCGTATGAATGCGGCGGATCAGGTTCACATTTGCGGACCCGGTGACACCGACCTGACATTCTCCATCAAAGGTATCCCTTCGATCCCATGCTGTGGCAACATGAATATTCCTGACGGTGAGATCTTTACCGCCCCAATCCGGGATTCGGTCAATGGTGTGATGCAATACAACACTCCTACCCGCTATCAAGGCAACGACTTTGCCAATGTTCGTCTGGTGTTTCAGGATGGAAAAATTGTGGAGCATGACGCAGACAAAGGCGCCGAGCACTTGGGATCCATCTTTAACACCGATGAAGGTGCTCGGTTTATTGGGGAATTTGCCATTGGGTTCAATCCGTTCATCATGCACGCACAGAATGACATTCTTTTTGATGAAAAAATTGCGGGCAGTTTGCACTTCACTCCTGGCAACGCCTACGAGGACGCAAACAATGGGAACAAATCCTCTATCCACTGGGACATGGTTTTGATTCAAAGGTCCGATTATGGGGGAGGAACCATTGCCTTTGACGGCGAGGTAATCCGCAAAGACGGTCTGTTTGTGCCCACAGATCTGCAAGCGTTGAACCCCGCCCATCTCGGTGCTTAATAAGAGCTTGCTTAGCCTTCTCGGACCGCAAACGATCCAGATCGCCGGAATGATCCAACCCTTCGGCGTGGTCGGACGTGATCGGCTGAAGATCTGTGCTGTACATGAACCATGACGGGATCTTGTCCGATGTTTGGTGCATGACGATCAGTACCCGCATTGGAGATCTGCTGTGTGCTGCCGGTGAACTCGAACCCAATGAGCTCACACGGCTGCTCAAACTGCAAGAAGCAAGCCCCGCAAGACCACTTGGCGTGCTGGCCGAGGAGCATGCTGGTGTTGATCCAGCGGCGGTGGAGGCTGCTTGGGCCGCCCAAATGTCGCAGTGGTCAGGCAGGGTTGACCCTCGCCGCCTTTACCCGGAGAAGGATGCGAAGCAATTGGTGACCCCGCGGAGGGCGCGACAATTCCACATACTGCCGATCTCTCGGCAGGGGGGAAGGCTGTCGTATTGCACCACCCCACTGGGCCTGGTTACCGCCCATCGCTTTGTGACCAACGTTTTGGGTCTGGTTTCTGAGCCAATGCTGGCCATGCGTGCAGAGTTGCATGAGGCCATTGCGACGCATTACCCCGCCTCGAGCCAGGACGCAGCATAAGACTGTCTCCTCGCCTCAGAAATGCAAATCGCCGCCTTCTGGGGCGGCGATCTGAAGTGGCGAGAGGCGGACTTGAACCGCCGACACCCGCATTTTCAATGCGGTGCTCTACCAACTGAGCTACCTCGCCTGAGGCGGACCCGTGGAGGGCAGATCGTAGAGCGTACGCAGGAACGCGGACCTCTTCAAGGGCGGCAGAGGGGACTCGAACCCCCGACATCCGGAATCACAATCCGACGCTCTAACCAACTGAGCTACTGCCGCCAAAGGCAAGCAGCCGATTCTACCGAAGCCGCAGGGCTGCGGCAATTGTGCTAAAGCGCTCCTGCGGGCGTAGAATGATCGTATCGCGACCCCCCCGGAATCAAGCATGCCCACAACCGCTGACCACAGACTCAATTTCCTCGAAGGCCGGACCGTTCACATGAATTTGCCGGTCGCAGATCTGGTTGAACACGCCGTCCAGCGCGGTGAAGGTCATTTGGCCGCCAACGGCGCTTTGAACGTCCATACAGGCTCCCGTTCTGGTCGATCACCAGGCGACAAGTACCTCGAAGACACACCGGGTATCCACGACAATATTGACTGGGGAAAAGTGAATCAGCCGTGCACCCCAGAACAATTTTCAAAATTGGAGTCCATCGTCCGAGAATATCTGGGCTCCCGGGGAGATTTGTACCGATTTGATGGATTTGCCGGCGCCGACGAACGCTATCGCTGCCGGGTGAGTGTGGTGGCCAAAGAAGCGTGGCACGCGTTATTTGCCAGCACACTGTTCATTCCCGCACAAGGTGCTGATTCCAGCTTTGCCCCGGATTGGACCATCTTTGACGCTGGTGCTTTGGAGCTGAGCCCAGAGCAAGCTGCCGCCGTGGGGGTCAGCGGAAAGATTGCCATCTTCCAATCTCTCGAACGAAAGATGGTTTTGATTGTGGGCACGCGCTATGCCGGGGAAATCAAGAAGTCAATCTTCTACGCCATGAATCATGACCTCCCCGATTCAGGGGTCTTTCCTATGCACTGTTCATGCAACGTGGACCGTGAGGATGCCGAAAACGTAGCATTGTTCTTTGGCCTTTCGGGTACTGGAAAGACCACACTTTCGGCAGATCCTGAGCGGGCTCTGGTGGGAGATGACGAGCATGGGTGGTCTGCCGATGGTGTCTTCAACGTTGAAGGCGGGTGCTACGCCAAGTGCATTCGTCTTTCGGAAGAAGGTGAGCCTGAAATTTGGAATGCCATTCGATTTGGCAGCGTGCTGGAAAACGTGGTCCTGCAGCCCAACCGGAAACCCGACTACGACGACGGTTCTGTGACCGAGAACACGCGGGTCACGTACCCCATTCGGTTTATGGACGGTGCTCTTCAGCCTTCCGTAGCAGGTCACCCGCGTCACGTGATCTTCCTGACTGCAGACGCCACCGGTGTCCTGCCTCCAATTGCCCGCCTGACCCCCGAACAAGCTCAGTACTACTTTGTCAATGGGTACACCTCGAAATTGGCTGGTACCGAAGCGGGAGTGACCGAACCCGTGCCCAATTTCTCGCCATGCTTTGGCGGTCCATTCATGCCTCGTCCCCCGGTGTTTTATGCCCGAATGCTGGCGGACCGTATTGCGGAACACGGCACCAAAGTTTGGCTGCTGAACACCGGCTGGAGTGGTGGAGGCTACGGCGTTGGCTCCAGATTCCCCTTAGCGCACACCCGGGCCATGGTGCATGCCATCTTGAATGGATCTCTGGACAACATCCACTGCGAGACCCATCCAATTTTTGGTCTTTTGACTCCAGAATCTGTTCCCGGAGTGCCAACCGAACTTCTGGACCCCCGATCCACTTGGTCGGATCCAGTGGCGTATGACCAAGCGGCGAGCGCCTTGGCAGAAAAATTCCGATCCAACGACGTCAAATTCACATTGGACGATGCGGTTCGGGCTTCTGGTCCTACCGTTTGAACCATGCGTACTTTTCGCAGCGACAACAACTCTGGCTTAATTCCGGAAGCCATCACCGCGCTTCAGAGTTTGGATTCTGGTCATGTCGAAGGGTATGGTGATGATCCTTGGACCCAGCGTGCCACCGAAGCGTTTCGAAAAATTTTTTCGCCGGAAGTTGAGGTTTTTTTCGTGGCGACGGGCACTGCGGCCAACACGCTTGCGATCGCCAGTCTGACTGAACCTTGGCAGCGGGTGGTCTGCCATCGGCATGCCCACTGGAACGATGATGAATCCACGGCTCCCGAACGAATCACGTTGTGTCGAACCACGGTCTTTTCCTCCCACCCTTCTAAATTGATACCCGCTGACCTGCAGTTCATGGCCGAGAACGGACGTGGGGATGTGCACCAACCCGCACCCGGTGTGGTCACCATTTCCAATCCAACCGAGTTTGGCACGGTCTATCGACCGGATGAAATTCGGGCACTGACCGATCTGGCACATAGCGCGGGATACTTGGTGCACTGCGATGGCGCGCGTTTCGCGAACGCGGTCGCCAGCCTTGGAGTGGCTCCAAACGCGTTGGCAGGAGAAGCCGGCATTGACGTCTTGTCATTTGGCGGCACCAAGAACGGATTGGCTTTTGGGGAAGCGGTGGTATTTTTTCCGCAAGGCGATGGCAAAGCCGCCCGCCGCGGAGCTTCGCGATTCCCATATTTGCGGAAATCTACGGGGCATCTCTTAAGCAAGCATCGGGTCGTGACCGCCATGTTTGAAGCGACACTACGGGACGAATGTTGGCTGAGGCACGCTGCCCATGCCAACGCCATGGCCACCCGCTTGGGAACCGGTTTGACCAATCAAGGTCTGTCTCCAGTCCATCCGGTGGAAGCCAACGGAGTGTTCGTATGCCCTCCCCATGACCTCCGCGATTGGATGTTGGCCCGAACCGGCTTTTATCCATTTGGAGACGCCCGGGAGGCCATGCACCGGTTGATGTGCTCTTTTGACACCACCGCCGAGGATGTTGATGGTTTCGTTGAGCACGTCGCCTCGTTCTCGGACGGTGCCGAAGAAAAGTAAAATTCCTCATACGTCGACAAAACCTCCTCGTCGAATCAACCGACACAGGTACCAGCCGCGGTTCCCATGGCCGCACTGGAGTGATTCGTGATGAGCGATTTTCAGGAACAAAAAGAAGTTTTGACCACTGGTGAAGTTGCCAAGATTTGCAATGTTGCGGCACGAACGGTGAGCAAATGGTTCGACAAGGGTGACATTGAGGGATACCGAATCCCCGGTTCCAAAGACCGGCGAATCCCAAAGAGCAGCCTGATTAAATTTATGAAGCAACACGGTATCCCACTGGATGGTCTGATGACTGGTACCACCCGCGTTCTGGTGGTCGAAAGCGACGTCGCCACGCGTGACACGTTGCTTCAGGTGCTGGGTGACAACACTGGTTACGAACTGCGTGGTTGTGAAAACACATTCGTTGCCGGAATCGAGTGCGAACGATTCGCTCCCCATGTTGTTCTTTTGGACACCTCTCTCCCTGGTGGGGCTGAGATTGTCGAGGCCATGCAATCCAACGAAGACCGGACCACCGACTTCATTGCGGTCTGTGGTCGCACTTCTGATCCCCGCAACGAGACGTATCTCCGCAAGGGCTACGCCGGTTGTATCCGGAAGCCGTTCACCGTTCGTCAGGTAATCGATGCCATCGAAGATTGCACTTCGATCATCCACTGACTTTCCCGTTCAACCCCCCTTCGCACCGACCGCTCTTTCAAAGAGCGGTCGGTGTTGTTTTGATGGAAGACCGGGCTAGTATTCTGCTTCTTGAAGATTCTCTTTGGCCATCCTGATCCGCTTGTGGGCGATCTCACTGGAAATCGCGAAAGCATTTTGCGTTTGCATGACGAAGCCCGGGCCATGGGGGCGTCCTTGTTGGTCGTACCAGAGATGGCCATCACGGGATATGCCCCACGAGACCTTTTGTTGCGTGATGGTTTTGTGGGGGCCGCCGAAGCATCACTGGCCCAATTGACCTCCGTCACCTTGGATGGTCCCCCCATGTTGGTAGGCACCCCTCGGAAAGTTCCGGGCCCGCGTGGACTTCGCAACGCGGTGGCATTGCTGCGCAAGGGCGTGGTTGAATCCTTCCACGACAAGTGGTTGTTGCCCGGCTACGACGTCTTCGATGAAGACCGTTGGTTTGATTCTGGGGAAGAGGTTCTGCATTTCGATCTTGAGGGCAAGTCAGTTGCGGTCCTGTGCTGTGAAGATTTGTGGAATGGGGCGGATGCTGGAGTTTCCGGTTACCGGCGTGACCCTCTCTCCGAAGTTGATGCCGACCTTATTTTGGGTGTTTCGGCCAGTCCATTTGTGAGTGGAAAGGCCAGTGCCCAAAAAGACCGGTTGCTGCAAGTTTCGAAACGAACCAATGCCACGGTGGCGGTTTTGAACCAGTTTGGCGCGCACGACGAATTGCTCTTCGATGGCCGGGTGATGGTGGCGGAACCCAATGGTTCGGTCACCCGATTGAATAGGGGTTGGGAAGCCGGCATGACGACGCTGGAGTGGGGGCATTTGGAAGCGCACCCCGAACCCGATCCTCTCGATGAATTGGTCCACGCGTTGGCGTGCGGGATTTCGGGTTATGTACGCAAGACTGGCCACGATTCGGTGGTACTTGGGTTGTCGGGAGGCCTCGACAGCGCCCTGGTTGCCGCCCTGGCCGCTATTGCCCTAGGACCGGAGGCCGTGCACGGTCTTTGTATGCCCAGTCGCTATTCGTCGCCTGGCTCGCTGGATGATGCACATGACTTGGCGGCCCGGCTCGGCATGGTCCACTTGCATGAAATTGGAATAGAGCCGATCCACGAGTCGCTTCGACTCTCGTTGCAACCGATCTTGGGTGAAGTTGCGGGGGTGACCGATGAAAATCTGCAAGCTCGGGCCCGCGGGGTGTTGGTGATGGGATTGGCCAATGCCCAGGGACTTCTCCCGTTGGCCACCGGGAACAAAAGTGAATTGGCGGTGGGTTACTCGACGCTTTACGGCGACATGTGCGGCGCGCTGTTGCCCCTGGGTGATGTGTTCAAATCCAAGTGCTATGAACTGGCTGTCCACATCAACCGTCACCCGCAACGATTTGGCTTTGAGGAGCCACCTCTTCCTGAAAGCACCCTGACAAAGCCACCCTCCGCCGAGCTTCGTCCGGACCAGCAAGATGCCGACAGTCTGCCAACGTACGACCGTCTCGACCGTGTTCTTGAAGCATGGATTGAGCATGGTGTTGCAGAAGATGCTCTTCCCGATCCCGATTTGGTCGGTGAAATTCTGCCCATGGTGCAGCGCAGCGAATTCAAGCGACGCCAAGCTCCGGTGGTTTTGAAGGTGTCGCCCAAGGCGTTTGGTCCGGGGCGACACATTCCGGTGGTCGCCCGAACCCGCGACTAAGACGATTCGACATACGCTGTCGTTCATGCCGATTCGTCCCTTGCCCCGTGTTTTGGTAGATCAAATTGCCGCCGGAGAAGTGGTGGAGCGTCCTGCAGGTGCGGTCAAAGAATTGGTCGAAAACGCGGTGGATGCTGCTGCGACCCAAATTGAGGTTCACATTGCAGACGGTGGGCGTTCGCTGATCTCAGTGCGTGACAATGGTCTTGGGATCGCCCGGGACGAGCTGACCTTGGCGGTTTCTCCACATGCAACCAGCAAGATTGCCACCGTGCATGATTTGGATGCCATCCTGACGATGGGCTTTCGTGGGGAGGCTTTGGCTTCCATCGGTGCGGTTTCACGATTGACCGTTCGTTCTCAGTGCAAAAGTGCGAAGGAAGGCGGAGAAATCCGCATCGAAGGCGGTCGTATGGGCGAGGTTCGACCTTGGTCTGGTGCGCAGGGCACGATTGTTGAGGCAGAAGATTTGTTTCACAATATTCCTGCCCGCGCCGCATTTTTGAAATCACCGCGAGCAGAAGCGATGCGAGTGGGTGAGACGTTGATGGCTATGGCCTTGGCCCATCCAACGGTGGGTTTGCGTTTTGTTGTGGATGGCAAACAACGGTTCGACTACCCCGCCAACGAAGACACCACCCAACGTGTGGCTGCAGTGACCGGGATCCCACTCGACGCTTTGCTCAATCTCGAGGCTGAAGAGGCAGCGGGGCAGTTGGTGGGGTGTTTGGCCCGTCCGGAATTCGCCCGTCACGGCACCCGTGGTGTGCATCTCATCCTGAACGGTCGCCCGATTTTGGATCGATCGTTGATCCACGCCATTCGGGAGGGTCTTCGCGGTCTTATCGAGCCCACCACGTTGCCGCCGGCCGTCTTGTGGATTTCTGTGCCACCTGATCGCATTGATGTGAATGTGCATCCCACCAAATCTGAGGTCCGGTTGCGTGATGGCTCAGCCTTGTTCTCGATGATTCGAATGGCGGTGCGACACGCTCTCAACGAAGCCAACTTGGTGCCAAAAATGCCACTGCCTCAGCAGCTGGGTGAAGTGAAACCCGCGTGGCCCGCCAGAGATCCCACCAACGTCTCTTCTGCGCCAGTGGGGGGTTTGGAGGAAGGGTTGCTCCCAACTTCGGGGACGGCGCCCAAATTTGATTTTGGACCGGTGACGCGCTCGGTTCGTGCCGTGGAACGCATTCTGGTATTGCGTGACAGCTTCTTGGTGCTCGAAGAAGCCGATTCCTTGGTGGTCATCGACCAGCACGCTTTGCACGAACGCATGATGTTTGAGCGCCTGAAAGATCGTATCGGGCAGGGCGATTTGCCACGGCAGGCCTTGTTGGTCCCTGAACCCATTCAGATTGGGGCCGAGGCGGTGGAGTTGCTCCCCCAGTGGCAGCCGCTCCTGACGCGCTTGGGAATCGAAGTGGTTGAGTTGGGTCCAGGCTCGGCGGCCGTGCAATCCTTCCCGGTGTTGCTGCTTGAGCGCAAAGTCTCCCCGGGCCCCTTCGTGGAAGATTTGTTGTCCCGCGCGGTCAGCAAACACCTTCCTCCCGAGCCCGAAGCAGCGCTCGACGAAGTCTTGGACATGATGGCGTGCAAGGCTGCCATCAAAGCAGGGGATCGCCTGAGTGAAGCAGAGCTCGAGGATCTCCTTGCCCAACGAGAGGACATCGAGCGTTCAACCAATTGCCCCCATGGACGTCCCACCACCATTCGCATTCCGGTGGAGGATTTGGAACGTCGTTTCCATCGTCGCTAGCGAGGTCCAGGGTCATAGGCTCGGTCATCATCTGACAAGAACCCATTGTTGGGGTGGTCCAAGACTTCCGCCGCGTACCCCTGGTTGTGTCCTCCGTCCGAAGGGTCGGCAGAAACCCCAACCGAACCATCAAGCCTCGAAAAATGGGTTCGGTCGCCAACATGTTGGAACGATTGGGCCCCCGCGCAGCAGGTTGCAGCCCCCACGAATTCATGGTTGCCGGGCGCCCGCATGTACCGGTTTGTGCCGCCAGACCACCCGCCGATCCCAAACATGACGGCTCCAGTGTGTTGCCATCCACTTGGCGCAACCCCCACCCGGATGGATTGAAAACCTAAAGCGAGAAAAGGCGCTTCTCCACCCACAAATGAAGTGTTGTAGTTGTACCCCGTGAAGGGCGGTTGATCGCTGTCCTCGTCGGGAATTGGTCCAGTCCACAGGGGGCACGCGAGATCGGCGAAGGGTCGATCGAGTCGTTGTCCAATGACCCCGAGAGACCACGTGCCATCAGGCAGCACGGCCCAATCCCACTGCATGGTGATCACATCACCGTCACCCACCTCTTTTCGCCACACTGCTGCAGGTGCGTGATCAAAGGCTTGGGTGTAGTCCAAAGCCGCCATGGTGATGGTGCGGAGATTGGATTTGCATACGGTGGCTTGGGCGGTGCCTCGGGCTCGTTGTATCGCAGGAAGCAGCAGCCCAGTCAGGATTGCCACAACCGCGATGGCCACCAACAGCTCCACCAGCGTCCAGCCTCGTTTCACGAGCCAGCCAACGCAATCAAAAGATCTGAGAAGCCCACTTCACCGTCGTGGTCCAAGTCTGCTGGTCCGGTGGTTTGCCAAGCCGCCAAGATCTCCAATACGTCTTGGAACGTGGTCGCGCCATCGCCGTTGACATCTCCCGTGGCTGGGGCCCGGACATCGGCTACCGCGTCGATCTCGATGGCACTCCCACCCTCGGGGTGGCTGATTCGCACAAACTGAATCGCATCAAATCCAGTGCCGGCAAGATCAACTGGAGTGCCTCCTCCAGAGCGTCCGTAAAACGTCAAGAGTTCTTCCCAAGACATGTTGGATTGCCCTACCAAAGCAGGATCGGCAGGGAGGGTGAAATCAGAGGGCACCAATCCAGGCTTCGATTGGTAGGCCGTGGCGTCGAGATACCCAAGCGTGGGGATGTCTCCATCGGCGGCCCCATGGACTTCCGCCCAGACTTCCGCATCGGGACTGACTTCGATCTTCCCGCCTTCTGTGAAAAGCGAGCCAACGGCGAGGCCTTCTAGGGTTGGATCGGTAAAAAACGCGTTTCCGAACACCAAGAGATCGACGCCGAAGGGGTTTTGAGGATCATCTGCCACCGGGTGGTCAAAGGAGAGGATCAATTCCCCTCCGATACCAACGGCAACCAGTTCTTCGGGACAAAAGGCGGGCGACAACGGGGTGACGCATCCCGGCATGTTCAAGCACGCGCCTGACTGCCGGGTGGGTGCTCCTAGGGCGGTTTCTGGGGTGAGATACTCAGGATTTGCCCCGAGACCGGGGTCGTAGGCCACAACGGTCTGGGCAAAGGGGGTGCCGGAAGCCAATAACACGCACAACATTGCCTTTGAGTCTATGCAGTCTGGCCTTCCCCGTTGGCAGCAGGGGGGTGTGTCCGGTAGGCTTTGCCGTTCATCCGTCCAGTCCGCGGCGGATCGATGGAGGAATTTCGCAGATGCATCCCGCCCGTACACGTTCGGCCCTGCTTGCCCTTTGTCTTGGACTCTTGGCTGGGTGGACGACCCCCGCTCGTGGACAGGATGCTGCCACGTTGCTTGAGGAGTTCATCCACTACACCAACATCGCTCGGACGGACTTGGCGTCTGGATATGCCGAGCAACTGTTGAACACGGCTTCCGCCACCGATCTCGCGTCCGTCGTGGACGGTCCTGAGTTCGACCGCGACCGTTTGGACTCCGCATTGCAGCGGGCCGCTCGAGTTGACTCTCTGGAAGTCATTGCAGGTGAATTGATGACTCGCATCGAGTCGGGTCGATTGGCATTGGCCCGAGATCCGCAACGCATTCAGGAAGCAGTCCAGATGCTGGCTGGCACTTTACGCCAGCGGATGATCGCCGAACGCCGCTTGGAAGCCGCGGGTGAATACGCAGTCCCTGCCCTCTTGGCAGAAATTGTTTCGGCCAAAGACACGGCACTTGCCTTGTCCTGCCGCGATCTTGTTGTGAAAATTGGTCGCACTTCGGTGTACCCGCTTTGTACGGCCATGGAATCTCTGGATGCGGCGACCCAGCAAACCATCTGTGGCATGTTGACCGAAATCGGTTATGAGCATGCTGTTCCTGCTTTGCGTGGGTTGGTTGAAGACTCTGCAAATACGGTGGATGTGCGTGAGGCTGCAGAGGCGGCCCTCCGTTCACTTGGCGCGAACACTTCTGTCTCGCTTTCAGCGGCATGGGCCGATTTGTCGGTCAGCCACTTCAAGGGGTTTGCTTCTTTGTTGCCCTATCCCGCTGACGCAGAAAACATGATCTGGGCGTACGACGATTTCACTGGACTGCAAGGGACGCCTGTGGCCACCGAGATCTACCACAGTATTCGGTCGATGCAAGCCGCTGCCCGATCAGTTGCTTTGGACCCCAACAACGACTACGGCGTGGCCCTGTACGCTGCCGCGAATCTCCGCCGTGAAAATCGAGCTGATACGGCTGGAGTCACCGACCCCGTGTATGGCGACCAAGATCGTTCCCCCCAGTTCTATGCCACGGCCTTTGGGACCGGCATTGGCCAGCAAGTTCTGGCCCTAGGACTCGGCCAGAACGATACCGCTTTGATTCGAGATGCTTTGGCCGCGCTGGCCATCACAACTGGCGATATGGGCTTGTTCTCTGGTGAACAGTTCGGCGGGCCGCTCCGGCAGGCATTGCGTTATCCGGACCGGCGGGTTCGCATCGAAGCCGCCATCATCGTTGCCGAAGCCCAGCCACGTGCCAACTTTGGTGATGAGCCTTTGGTGATGGCTGAACTGTCCAACGCCATTCGAGGTTACGGACAACCTTCAGCTGTGGTCGTGGCCGCGACCGAGGAAGATGCTCAAATGGCAAGTGCGGGTCTGGTCGAAGCCGGCTACGTGGTTCTAGCTTCCGCAACAACCGTGGATGAATTGGCCGAGTCGATGAAGGATGCCTCGGTTGTTGATTTGGTCGTCATGGACATGGATGCCTCACAAGTTGATTCCAGCTTGCGAAGCTTGCGGGCCTCAGCCCGAACTGCGGCGTCCCCCGTTCTGGTCTTCGCCACTGGCGTTGATCTCCCCGGAATGCGTGCCGCCTTCCCGGCCGGAGGTTCTGTCATGGCCATCGACCGCAACGCCTCGGGATCTGGTCGTCTTGCTGCCATGAACCAACTGATGGCTCAGGCTTCTGGTGGCACATTGGATGAAACCGCCGCATTGATTTACGCCATCGAAGCCACTGAAGCGGTGAACGCCTTGGCGGCGGGTACCCGCGGAGATGTCCTCAATCCAAAAGAAGTATTGTCGACGTACCTTGATGCTCTTCAGTCGCGTTCCGGCGGTCTTCGGATGCTGATCGCTGAAGGCCTTTCGGAAATGGACTCTTCGGAGGCCCAAATTGCCCTCATTGATGCTGCTTTGGACGCCAAGGGTTCAGAGCAAATCGAACTCTTGGCTTACGCCACTGCTTCGGTTCGAAGCTTTGGCAACCAAACCACGCCAGATCAAGTCGCTTCAGTCCTCTCGCTGGTTGAACTCGCTGACGAATCTGACTTGGCCGATGCGGCAGCCGCGTTGCATGGGGCCCTTGATTTACCGGGTGGAGCCATTCTGCAGTTCGTGAACTGATGGCTTCCACTCACACAATAGATGCTGGCACGCCGGGCGTACACGAACAAGCATCTAGGCTGTGAAGATAGGCTTTTGATGGCCGCCTTAGCTCAGTTGGTAGAGCGAAGCTTTCGTAAAGCTTAGGTCACGGGTTCGAGTCCCGTAGGTGGCTCTTTTTGCGGAGGAGTGCACGATGTCCGAAGACTCCACACATCACAACACGGTTCAATTGATTCAAGCGGCCCAAGCTGGGGATCGCGACGCTGAGGGCGAGCTCTGGATGTTGCTCTTGGACGAGGTCAAGCGCATTGCTCATGCCCGTCTTCGTCAAGAAAAAGTTGGTATCACCTTACAGACCGATGATTTGGCCAATGAAGCCTTTCTTCGGATGGTCAACTTGCGCGACATGGCTTTTGACTCAAGGAAGCATTTTTTGGCCATGGCTGCTCGGGCCGTCCGGCAAATCTTGGTGGATCAAGCTCGGGCTCGCAAAGCAGACAAGCGTGGTGGTGGGGCAGCAAAGGAGCAGTACTCTGACACCCGCATCGGAGCTTCCACGTCGGATCAAATGGATGTTCTTGGTCTTCATGAGACGTTGGAAGCACTGGGTCAACGCAGCAAGGTGCAACACGACATCGTGGAGCTTCGTTTTTTTGGTGGGCTGACCATGGACCAAGTGGCCGCACACTTGGACCTGCCATTGAGGTCATGTGAGCGAGAATTCTCGGCCGCAAAAGCTTGGCTTCGTTCACAATTGAACTCGGGCTGATTTTTTTGCCGTTTTTCTTGCCTTCCGAGCCGAATCCGCGAAGATTCATTTGAGCCGGAAGGATTTTTCAAATGAATCTCATTCGAATCGGATGGGTTGTGGTGGTATCACTGGTTCGAGCCTCATTCGGACAAGAAGAACGCCTCGTTGACTGTGCAGGTCTCAACTTGGATGGTCCCTCACTTCGAGTGGCAGTCCCAGGGGTCAGTGATGCTCAAGGACTCGATCGTGTTCTCAATCCAAGAGTCGAACTCGATCTTTCAGTTCAGTTCGAGGGGCAACTGGAGAATCCATTTTCTACGCCAATCGGAAGCCAGCTGGATCTGATGTTGAACGTGATGGTCCAGCACCCTGGAGGCACGCTTGAGGTAGAAGACATCGCAACCGTGATTCTCGACGGCGGGCCCATAGCGCCCGGGCAATCCGTGGAATTCAAGGTCGGTGGGCAAGATCTCGTGCGGCAACTGTTTGGCTCCTCGTTGATCACCGACCAGGGAGCTATTTCCCGGCTCTATGACAATGAGGTTTCGATTCGCGTTGCTGGTGAGGTTTCGTTGTTCTCTTCAGCCGGTGGAACCATCACATTGGTCGAAGCAGGAGTGTCCCAAGGATCAGTTCGCTTGCTGTGGGATCAGATCAACAACAATGCGTTTCGATATTGGAACGAAATCACGCCGGCTTCTTGGTTCTTGGATCAAAATTGGTCTCCGACTTCTGTTCCATCTGCAAGTGAAACCGCTATCTTCGGCTTCCTCAGCAACACGGGTACGGTCACTGGCATTGTTGATGCGATCGCCAATCCTCAACAGGTTGATATCTTCAGCGGCTCCTTCCAATTTGATTCTGATCTTGAAATCAATGCCGATCGGTTGAGGGTTGGTGTCAATCAAAACGAAACCCCATCCACATTGAATGTGGTGTCCTCGAGGCTTGTGCTTGCCGAAGCTTCGGTCGGAGCCCCGCAGGCAGATTTTTCATCGCTTCGGATTTTGTCAGACGCTTCACTCGCGGTGACTCGATGCGACGTGGGGGTCGCGGGGTCCGCTGAATTGATCCTCCAAGAAAGCCTTCTTCAGGTTGCTCGTTTGCGGGTTGGACATGCCCCAATTGATGCTTTGGATACTTTCAACGGCCGATTGGAGCTGCGAGGAAATACCCTCCTTCAAGGCGACCTTTTTGAATTGCAGGGCGTTCTCGATTTGACCGGGGGAGCCTCTTCGATGCAATTCAACTCTTTTGTCATCGATGATCTCGGCCAAGCAGCTTTCCCCGGAAACGAAGGACACGTAGAAAACAGCGGATTGCTTCAAGTCGCTTCCGGTGGAGCGATGATTTCTGGCGATTACACCCAAGCTGGTGAAGAAGACCTGATTTCTGGTCGAATCCAAGTTGGTCGGAATCTTTCTTCGGGAGAACTCAACCGACTCCAAGTTGTCGGTCAAGCCCAACTGGCTGGTGGTCTCGAGGTTGTTTGGACTGATGGGGTCACACCCACGAGCTCTGAGGTGGTCTCCGCGGGCAACATCACTGGTGAATTCCCTGTTCGACGATTTCTTGGAGGCGATGGGGCTTCGGCCGTGAAGTTCTTACGCCCGAATCCTTTGGGGGCTTCGGTGTTGAGGTTGGAAAATGCTGGTCCCGCCGACCCTTTGCCCATGGCTCCCTCGACAGGATTTGACTTCCCCGTAGGCTTTCTTGACCTTGAAATTGGCGACATCAACAACGACGGTTTCAATGATGTGGCCGCGGTGGTGCTGGGGGTTCAGGGGCTCCCAGAAGTCGAATTGCAGCTGGCTCAGTTCGACGCTGATAACCAGTTAAGCTTTTTGGAAGTGAGTTTGGACGCGCCTTTCGGGGCCACCGACATCACATTTGGTGACGCCAATCTTGACTTCCTGCCCGATTTGTGCGTTGCTGGTCTTGATGGCACTTTTGCTGTGGCCAACGGTTTAGAGGACGGCTCGTTTGAACCGTTCCAAGCCGTACTGAGTGGATACGGCGAAGTCGCTGATATCCGGGCGTTTTCCGACCCATCAGATCCGCTCGATGTGCTGTTGCTTGACCGCACCAACAGCAGATTACGACGCATCCGAGCTGTCAACACTTTGCTGGGAAGTGGGCTCAGTGATCAAGACGAAGGTGGGACCGACGATGATCCGAGTGAGATCGACCCGGTTCCTGGCACCGGTAAGAAAAATCTTAGTGCGATCGTGACGAGTGCTCAGTCGATCAAAATTACCGCTGGTTCGAAGAAGAAAAGCCGCGGCAACAACGACACGGCTTCGGCTGGCACAGGGGACAATTCAAGCCCTCTGTCGCTGGTTTCGACGCCCGCCATTCATGTCACATTGCATCGAGATCGAGGAACTTTCGAAGTGCATCGCATCACCAGTGGCGGCCAGCTTGGAGGTGGGGTTGAGTTCCTGTTGATGAACCCCAATGCAGAGGACCAAATGGAACCAGTGGATTTGGATCTTGGTGATTTCGATGGCGATGGTGACGCAGACATCGCTTTGGCTTTTGCCACCACGGATGTTCAGGGATTTCCGCAAGGTGTCGTTCGCTTGTTGCGAGCCGACTGGGACGGAAGTGGGGGTGTGACTTTTGTTGACACGCCTCTGCAAGCGTTTGGCCCCGCGATCAATGCCATTCGAGCTGGCGACTTCAATAATGATGGTGTCGATGAACTTTTGTTGTTCCGTGAATCTCCATTTCGCCTGGGGGGAGGCTTGATGGTTGACGTACTTCGGCGAAATGTTTTCGCCGGCGACGTGAACGGTGATGGTCAAGTTGGATTTGCAGATCTGCTCTTGGTCCTGGCCCGTTGGGGGGAAGATTGCGGGAAGTGTCCTGAGGACCTCAGCGGAAATGGTGTGGTTGACTTTGACGACGTTTTGGTGTTGCTGACCAACTGGACCGGAGCACCCTAATTATTTGCGCTCATCGCAGATTTTCTGAAGTTCAACCGCTGCTTTGAGAATGGCAACAGACCGCTGGTTCGCGACGCCGCCGGCATGTTGTCTTCGAACGTGTGCAACAAGATTTCCGGCGGTTTCGCTTGCCAATTCGTAGTTCTGGCCATCGAATTGGAGCAGGGCCATGTTGTAGTGCGTTTCGGCCCACAGTTCGAGGCTTCTTGCATCTTCAGGGTCTCCAGCATGCAAGATTTCCGCAAGTGCAATCGCTTCCTCAAGCAGTCTTTGGCTTTGTCTTCGCAGCTCAATGATCTCGTCCGGTTGATTCGTTTTCTTGCTCAGGGTTCGCCGAGTCAGATATCCCAAGATCAAACCTTTTGTCAGATCACGCTGGGCGGTAGGGGTGTTTTGCTGCTGGAGAAGAACCCGGCAGAGACTGAGGTAGGCCTCGCTCTTTTCAAATGCTTCTTCGACCCGGTTGGCTTTCCGAAGCCCATTGGCCCAAGTGAACTGCAACAGTCCACGGTTGCGCTCATTGTATCTCTGGTTGAATTCAATCGCGGCTTGACTGGAACGCTGGTACAGCTTGTCTGCTTCATTCCAGAACGCAAATGCTTCATCCAAACGTCTTTCCTTAGCGCTGTAAGCAATCCGACCGCGCCTTGTGGCCAGATCTGCCAGTGCATCCAGTCTTCGGACTTCAAGAGTCCCTTGATTCGGATCGCTGGAAACCAGTCTCAGCAACGACTCCAATTGATCGATCCGATCCGAAAGGTTTGCTTCAGCTTGTGGAGGCAGGCTGCCTTGGACAAGGCTTGCGTCATGTTTGATTTGTATCCATCTTTGATTCAGTTCGGCGAGAGCAAGCGTATGATCAGCGGGCTGCTCTGAAGGCTTTAGATTCTTTCGGAGGCTGATGGCCTGGTCCATTGCCGCCAACGCTTCTTCGGATCGACCGAGGTTCGCGGAGAATCCACCAAGAACATCCGCGTATGTGGCCCATGCGTTGGCGAGTTCAATCTGCACCGCCGAGATTGCTTCGCTTCCTTTTGAAAGTGTGCCCATACGATCCAGCCGCTGCTTCAGGTATTCGGCGATGTACGCTCGGGCGGCGGTGGTACCAACGATCGTCCTTAACTTCTGGTCGGCCTTCCCACTCATAAAAGAACTCAGGTCTGTGAGAGTGTCGATCAAAATTGACTCGCGCTCGGATTCCAGTTCTTGGATGGTGATGGTTTGTCGAAGATTTGTCGTGGCCATGGTTTGCCATGCAAACAACCCCCAACTTAAGAAGGCGCCCATCGACAGCACCGCCGTGGAGACCTTGTAGCGATTTCGCCGAACAAACTTTACTGCGGTGGTGATAGGGCTTGGTGGCTTTGCCATCACGGGTCGATCGCACAGATAGTTTTCGATGTCTTCTCTGAACGCTTCTGCCGTTCGGTAGCGGTCGACCGGTCGCTTCTCCAGTGCTTTGAGCACAATGTCATCCAAGTCTCCCCGGAGTTGTCGACTCAATCGAGCGTCGGTTCCGGTGGTGGGACTGCCTCCTCGTTGTGACAGTCCCGCAGTTGGATCTGAGGTTCTGGTGTTCCCTCCGGTGCCTCCGGAGGTGCCCATTTCGCTCGAGTGTCCTTGGTGGATCGATTTGCTGGGTAAGGGTGGTGGATTCTCGCAAATCAACTTTTGCTTTTGGGCTGGGCTCAGACCGGTTAGGTCGTACGGTCTTTGGCCAGTGAGAAGTTCATACAAAATGACACCGACGGCGTACAGGTCACTTCCCGCGTTGGTCGGCTTGCCAAGGAATTGTTCCGGTGCGGCGTAGGCGGGAGTATGAGGTGCTGAGGCCACTGTGGGATGGATAGGTCCTCCGTAGGACTCTGGGTCAAGATCTTTTGCGACCCCAAAGTCGATTACTACGGGGCGTCCATTCCGATCAATCAGGATGTTTCCGGGCTTGAGGTCGCGGTGGACGATGCCATGATTGTGGACCTCTTGGACGGCATCCAAAATGGTCTGTGTGACGCGAAGCCGATCCACCAAACCAAGTCGGTTGGAATCGCACCACTGGTCCAAGGGCTCACCATCGATGTATTCCATGACGAAATACGGTCGGCCGTCTTCTGTGGTCCCACCATCAATACGTCGCGCAATGTTGGGGTGGGAAAGTGCCACCAAAATCCGATTTTCCCGTTGGAATCGGTGCAGCATCTCGGGGGAGTTGAGTCCTTCATGGAGGACTTTCAATGCGACCCGTTCTTGCAGACCGCCTGACTCCCGGATGGCCAAATAAACCGTGCCAAATCCACCGCGGCCAAGTTCCTTGACCACCCGGTAGCCGCCGATGTTGTTGGGCAACTTTGCCTTATTCAAATCCGTCAGAAGATCTCGAAGAATGGTCGGCTCACCTACAAGGAGCCCAGCGACTCCCGTGTCTGATTCCACTTGGGTGGCCAGCATGGCTTCCACTTCTTTTCGGAGGCTGAGATCATCCCCACAGGCTTGGTCGAGATAAAGAGTCCGCTCGTCGCCTTGCAGATCGCATGCTTCCAGATAAATATCAGTGAGTCGTTGGTGTCGGGCGCTGCTGTCCATGGTGGTGATTCCGAAGAAAAGGCGTCTTCAACAATCATGGCGGGAAACCGAAGGTGACTCCGCCAAAATTTTCAATACGAAGCTCCAGGCTTCGTAAGTTTGAAAGTTCGAATGATCCGAGCGAGAAGCCATCGAGCATGCCGTTCAAACCCGACGATGAAGTGCCCGAAAGTGGTCAAGATTCGCTCTCTCCGGCGGCCTTCGATCGCTTTCACCATGATGCGTGCTGCTCGATCGGTAGGCAGCACCATCCAAGAGGGTGGGTTGCGGCGATGCCCACTGGCTGGTGCGCCGTCTCGACCAATTCCTCTGATTTCAGAGGCCACGAATCCGGGCGCTAAGTGGGTCACCGAAACCCCTTTGGGGTGGAGTTCGTACCAAAGGGCATCCGCCAGCGCCTTCACAGCATGCTTGCTCATGGCATATACCCCAGTGGAGGCCACTGAGACAAACGAATTGACCGATCCCATAATGGCCAGCCGACCTTTGGCCGAGATCAGATCATCTTTTGTGGCATGAATGGTTCGGACAACGCCCATAACATTCACTTCGAGTTGGCGGCGGATTTCTGCTTCCGAGAATTGATCGAATCGACCTTGGGCGGAATAGCCCGCGTTGGCCACCACAACGTCGATTCGGCCGAAGGTCTCCCGGGCCAATTGCGCCAAGGACTCCACATCGTCGGTTTTCATAACATCACATGCTTGCACGAGACACCGAACATTGCTGGATTGTTCAATTTCTTCGGCAAGTTGTGTGAGTCGATCTATCCGTCGTGCGCCAAGAACAAGGTCGTGACTTCGTTGCGCGAACACTCGAGCCAAGGCTTCTCCGATACCAGAAGAAGCGCCGGTGATCAGGGCAACGGGTCGGTTGGAAGCGGGATGGGATTCAACTTGCACATGCACAGCGTACGAGGCCTGCGTCCAGTTGGTGGGGGCCAATTGATTGCTTTAGTGGGCTCCGGGGAGGGACCTGTTTGCCTCTTGATCGAGCAATCTCCTTTCTGCGGCAAGCAGGTGCTTTTGCCACGCCACCATGGCCATGGTTTGGCTCATCAAGAACCCTCTTCGACCATCCCGAAATCCTTGTTTTAGAACAAACTGCTTGCAAAAAGCCGCCAAGGGTGAGACAAGCAATCGCCCCAAGCCACCGCGGCTGTGATTGGATCCAGCCTCCACCTGGGCGTACCCGAGATTTCTTGACAAGGCGTCCGCCACATCAACGAATGCATCATGCATGAGCTTTCCTGGCAACCGAATGGTTTCTCCTTCCACCTGTATGCGATCGTGGATCCCCTCGGCTTGGTCCCCACACGAACCCAAAACGGAAGAGTGCTCGGGTCTTACCAGTCGGAGTCGACGCTCAGGTTGACAGACAAAATTCAGTGGCATCCCGTGGAGCATCAATTGACGATGCAGCTCCGCGCCAACAATATCTCGCGGGTCCTCTTCCATCAGTTTGGCAACAGCACGCCACAACGCAGAATCCGGCCATTCGTCAGCATCCAGCATCAGGGCCCAGTCTGCGCCTTGGTCGTGACAATGTTCGAGAAGAAATCGACGTTGGCCCACCATGCCGTCCCAGTCGCGATGCAGCACGGTGGCTCCACATTCTTTGGCAAAATTGATGGTGCCATCGGTTGATCCAGAATCAACCACCCACAACCGATTGTGCAAATTGGCCTGGGCGATGGAATCCATGACGATGGGAAGGGTTCGCATGGCGTTGAGCGTGCAAATTCCGATGTGCAATGACATCCCCTGACCCTACATGCTTCCTCTATCGTGTGGGGATGCGTGGCAAGTTGTCCCAAGGCATCCGCCGCATCTGGGCCGTCTGGATGAGCGCTGTTGGCGTATGGCTTGCCTTGGCAGGCGCTCATGGCTGCCACGCCAAAGGCGGTTCTTCCGCCCAGACCAAGTCTGTCTCGGACGACAAGCATGTCCTTGTTCTCCCGGGACCACCTTTTTTAGAGGATCACCCAGTCATGATCAACCCATCTCCGAATTCACAAAGTGCCTGGAAGCAGTGGCACTCCGGTCGAGTCGCTCGTTTGTCAGAACCCGAGGGCTGGCTCTCGTTGGTGGGCCTTGATTTTTTACCGACAACAATCGGGCAAACCCTTTCGTTTGGAGGCCCGGATGCTGATCTGTCTCCAGAGGGTTTTTCTGCCCAGAGATTGGGTCAATTTGTCCTTGGTCAGGATGGCTGGCGGTTTCAGGTTGCCGACGATGCCGCCTGCACCTTTGATGGTCAAGCCGCTGAAGAGGGCCTGTTGCAAACCGACGCTGAGGGCCGGTCGACTGAGCTTCGGGTCGGGGGAGGAGTCTTGGTCTTGATTGAGCGAGGCGGACGGGTTGCGCTTCGTTCTCGTCACCCCCAAGCCAAAAGCCGGACCGCATTCTCGGGGATTCCCTGCTGGCCTTGGCAGCAGAGCGCGGTGGTGACAGGTTCATTTGTGCCCGCAGAGCCGAAGAGCACATTTCAAGCCGAAAATGCACTGGGGGAAATCGAAGAGACCCCGCTGGGCGGGACCATTCGGTTTGCTTGGCCACAGTCAACTTCCGAGACCAACTCCACTGAAGCAGAGACTTACGAGTTGATTGGAACCTCCAACCGTGATGGTTCGCTCTTTGTGGTGTTCGCGGATGCAACCTCGGGTGGCGAGAGCTATGGGGGCGGTCGTTTTCTCTCGATTGCGGCTCCAGAGGATGGTCGAGTCACCATAGATTTCAACCGAAGCGTCAATCCACCTTGTGCATTCACACCTTTTGCGACGTGTCCTCGACCTCCTCTGCAGAACCGCTTGCCTTTCAAAATTGAGGCTGGGGAGATGACGCCGCGGGAGCATTGATTGCTCGCGCAGCGGACCGGATCGTCACCAACTCGATTGGCACCCCCAATGTTTCACTTCCGTCTTCGCGACCGGGCCCAACCGAGGCCCAGCAGCGCGAGACCCCCAGGACTCGGCACGGTATGGCTCCAACGGATGTGATCGATGAATACCCCTTCATCGTTTGCATTGGTGTCGACGGTGATTCGCAGGGCTTCAGATTGACTTGATGTCGTGGTGAGTTCCAACCACCGACCTTCGAGATTAAGGTCATCGATGTCCAGCCCTGATGTATCCAAGATGATGTTGGTACCCCACGAAATTTGGATCACGTCGTCTTCTTCCCACCAAGATTCTGTGATGTACAACGAAAGGTGGACAGTATTGGCTTCATCGACAGGATCAAAAAGAAGATCAATGGCACCGTCGGTGTCGGTGATGCGATAGCCTTGCTGTCCATCCGCCCACGAGCGGGGTCCACTTTGTCCGACCCCAAAAACATCTCCTTCGCTCAAACCCACTCCGTTGCGTGTGTTCCTGTACCACACTGACCATCCGGTATGGACCACCAGTGCTTGGCCTTGCTGATTGACCAAAAAATGATCAATGGCCGGATCCCTTGGGTCGGTGTAGGTTTCGGCGGCCGACTCTATTTCGAAGCTTTCCATTTTGATGACATCTGCTTGTGCTCGCCCAATGGAAGCACCGATCAATCCCGCCACGAGTCTTAACCAACACAATTTGTCCTTGGTTTCCTTGGTTTGTTTTTCATACTTTTTTTGAAGGTTCAACACGTTGACTCCTCACTCGGTTTTTGTTGAGGAGGAAGCATCCTTTTCCATGAGGTGTGTCTCGTCGAACAATGAAAAAATTCTCCGGCTCGGAGTTATGTCAAAGCTTTTCTGATGGCACTGGCCGCTCGAACTCCAGAGCACCAAGCCGCTTCGATTCGAGCCCCCTCGCACCAATCCCCAGCGATGGCGATGGGAGGGGTGCCCTCGACTTGGGTGCTCGGGGCCGGGCTGGTCTTCTCAACCAATGCAAATCTCCATCGGTGCCCTCGAAGATATACGGGTTGATCGAGATCCTGGACTCCTGGGAGTTGTCCAAAGGCTTCAAGCATCAATGGTGCGAAGACTTCGGGTTTTTCCTCGAGGTGCTTGGTGCTCCAATTTGCCGAGGCGTGCAGAATCCAGCGCGAGGGCCCCAGTGGCTCTTGATGTCCGGGTCTTGCGTTGTCTTCGGCCACAAAGCTCAACGCTTCGTCTTGGATGCTTGCCGCACACCACTCCACAGTCGGACGCTTTGCAAAAGCAACCATGGCCGCCAAACAGGGTGCGTATGAAGTGGATGCTGCGGCCATGGCCAGCGTGGGACGAAATCCTTCAAGAAGTTGGGCGGTTTGTGGTCCCGGGGCGGTGCAAATGGCAGCGCGGAAAGTACCAACGGTTGAGCCGTCTTCCGCGGTGGCAATGATTCTTCCTCCATCTTCACGGAGTTTGGTGATCCGGGTTTGATACCGCACTTGGTCTTTGAGTCGATCGGCATATTCTTGGCAGATTCGGTTCATGCCTGGTCCTGGGGCATATCGCAGACGCCCCTCTTCGGCTTCCAAGCACTGCCCTTTGATACGAACAAAATGGCCACGCCAAGGGGCAATCCATCGGTCGCGTTCCCAGGCGTCCATGACCTGTCGAAAACCTGCGTCGTGACCACGAAGGAACTGGGCACCATGGTCGAAAGACACGGGATTTCCGTCTAATGTTTCGTGTCGGGTGCTCATTCGACCGCCGGGTCCGCGGGCTTTTTCCACCACCAAAACAGGTGCCCCGAGAGTGTGCAGTGTTTGCGCGGCGGCCAAACCAGAGAGGCCAGCTCCAACAATAAGAATGGGGTCTTTCATTCTTCTCCGATGTTACGCAGTCTTCGAATTGGACTTCGCTTTGAGATCGTGGAGTACCGACTCTGCCGCAATTCTCCCAGATCGCAGCGCCCCTTCGATGGAGGCGTGGGTGGTCCAGTCTCCGCTGCGGTAGATGCCCTGATTTCTTGCGTCTTGGCTTGCTTGGCAAGGAGAATCGGGAAGCGCTTGCCGTACTTCAACCGTAGTGAGATGTTCGATGTGTTCTTCAGAAAGACCAAACCAGTTGGACAGCGTTTGGCGAACATCTTCGAGAGATGCCGAGGGCCGGTCGGTACGAAGCGTGGCATACAAACACGCTCTTCCCGGGGGAGCGTAGTTCGGGGCCACCAAGCTGGGAGCACAGGCGTGAAGAATGGGTGAATCTGGAAAGTCATGCAGGTTGGCCAAATGTAAAACTGGAGTTGTGTCCTGAGGAACCGGACTTCCGAATGCCATCATTTTGGTTGATTGCCAAGATGTTGAAACTGGAGGACGGGAATCAATGATCGCTTTGGCATGGACAACTTCACCGTCGTCCAGGATGACCTTCGTTGGTTCCACTTCAGCGACGGTGCAGTTGCATCTAATTTGTAGTCCTTGACTAAGGTGTTTGGGCAACTCGGACATTCCCCGAGCTGGGAGAGACGCTTCTCCTTGGGCGAACATGGCCAAAACAAAACGCACTGCATCTGCGGGCACCGACAGTGACTCATCCAGAAAAACACCGCCCAGAAAAGGGCGCAAGAAGGCATTGGTGAAGGCTTTGGAAAAGCCAAGTCTGGTGAGGAATTCCGGGGCCTGTTCGGTGCTGGAATTTTCAGGAAGACCACGGATGCCTTGGAGACCGAGGCGAAGGCCAACAAGAGATTTGACATCACGGGGCGTGAAGAGCTTTGAACTCACGGTTCCCCATATTTTGCTGGGGTGGCGCAGGGGATCAAAGAGCTGTTTTACTTCTCGGCCATGGATGATTGCACCCGCGGCAAACGGGAACAGATCCATCTCATCCTCCGGCCAAACAGCTGCGGCTTCTTGGTAAGCCGTCAGGAGAACTTGGAAGCCTTTGTCCACCCGATAGCCGTCGATCTCTAGGGTTTGAACACGACCGCCAATCTGGCCTGCTTTTTCGAGCACCAAGACTTCTTGCCCAGTTCTTTGCAGGGTTCTCGCAGCAGCCAAGCCGGACAATCCAGCCCCGATTACCAAAACAGTCATCTGTCTGGTTTCCCGCGCAGGGCAAGACAAAGGGCATCTCGGAGATCAGGCGTCAAAAATGGAGGGCCCTTCTCCAATCTTTTGGTCGGAATCACACGGGTTGATGCAAGCAGTGCCTCTCGGGCCATATCGCCAAACAGGAGTTGGACGATCCACTGCGGTGTAGGCAGCCAAGTCGGGCGTCCCAGCACTTTGCCGAGGGCGGCCGCAAAATCCCGTTGTCGAATTGGCTCGGGAGAGACGACATTGTGCACTCCGCGCACATCCTCCAAGGGTGCGGTACAGAGATGCAAGATGTGACGGACAGCGTCATCGAGGCCAACCCAACTTTGCCAGTGACGCCCTTGACCCAAAGGGCCACCGAGTCCAAGTTGGAATGGCGGGAGCATTTTTTTCAGAGCGCCTCCAGAACGATCCAACACCAAGCCAAATCGCAAACAGGCGCTGGCCATCGTGCTGCTCTGGGCGGCTGACTCCCAAGCGGCGCAAAGGTCCGCCAAGAATCCATGTCCCGGTGAAGACGATTCGTCGAGGATGTCACTGTCGCGGTGGCCGTACCAGCCAATGGCGGACGCACAGAGGAACCGCTTGGGCGGAGTGGAACGTTCTTCAAGGGCTTGGCGAAGATGCGCGGTGGATTCGACTCGACTTTGCCACAAGAGCTTCTTTCGGGCGGGGGTCCATCTTCGGTCAGCAATCCCCGCCCCAGCCAAGTGAACCACCGCATCAAGACCTTCCAAATCCGGATGATCCTCAAGGGCAACCCCTGGATGCCACAGAATTCCCGGTCTTGTGGATTGAGTACGAACCAGTGTGAGAACATCATGCCCTTCGGCCGTGAGGCTTTTGGCAAGAGCCGAACCGATCATTCCTGAAGAGCCACTGATCAAAACCCGCATGGTTTTTATTATCCAATGCGGATCTGGGAGAGACCACCATCAACCCCAAAAGTTTGGCCAGTGATCCAGTTGTTGGTCGGGTCCAACAGGAAAGTCAACATGTTGGCCACGTCTACAGGCGCTCCAATTTTCCCTAGAGGATGCATATTTCTGGAATGTTCCAACGTACGCTCAGAGGCGGTGATTCTCGAAGCCAGAGGGGTATCCACCAAACCTGGGGCAATGGCATTGATCCGAATGCCCTTGCGGGCGTAGGTCGCAGCACTGGAACGAACGAGTCCTTCTACGCCACCCTTTGCCGCCGCGATGGCTTCATGGTTGGGGAGTCCCATGCTTGCCGCAGCTGAACTCATCAAGACAATGCTTCCGCCGTTGGTAAGCAGGCGGATGGCTGCGCGCGTCACCGAGAAGGCAGAGGTCAGGTTTCGAAGGATGGTTTCCTCGTATTCAGATTGTGAAGTCATGGTGATCGGTTTGAGGAGAATCGATCCTGCCAAACAAGCCACCGCATCCAAACCTCCCATGCTTTGGCTAGCCGCTTCTAAGATTTTGGTGGTTGCATCAAAATCACTGGCCTCCAGTACGTGGCCTTGGCAACCCAGCGCGGCGCTGGCGGTATTGAGCCGTTCAGGATCCCGGCCCGTGATGCAAACTTGAGCCCCTCGGGCCATGAGTTGAGATGCGGTTTCGTGGCCTATGCCACCTGATCCGCCGATGAGAACGATTCGAGTGCCTTGCATGAATGATGGTAGGCCGGATCGGGAGGGATTGGTCGAATTGGGCGCGATAACCGATTAACCCGCTCCAAAGGCTCTGTTCACGCTGAATTTGAGTCAAATTAGGACGTTTGGCTCTGCTCGAGGGGTGTTGGGTCTATGAATAGAGGGCCTATGAAGCAGTTGCTTTCACCAAAAGATTTGGCCCGAGCCACCGGCGTCAGTGAGTCTTCTTTGAAGCGTTGGGCGGACTCTGGACGCCTAGAATGCACCCGCACTGCGGGGGGACACCGAAGAATTCCTTTGGCTGAGGCCGTCCGCTTTATCCGTGAATCGAGCATTTCCGTGGTGGATCCTTCGATGCTCGGAATTTCGATACAGAATCGGCCCTGCAAGTCTACTGAAGAATCCAACGAGTATTTCAGTGACTTGGTTCTGTCGGGCCGTGAAGAAGAAGCCATAGGTTATCTCTCGCACGAATATCTCTCCGGCAACAGTTTCGCAAGCCTTTGCGATGGTCCAGTGCGACACTGCCTTGTACAAGTTGGCCATGCTTGGGCCCAGACTTCAGACGGCCAAGAAAAGAATATTCGAATTGCCGAAGAGCATCGTTCGGTCGACATCATCCTGCAAGGTTTGCAGCAGCTTCGCCGCATGGTGCAATCTCCAGACACTGCCCCAGTTGCTATTGGTGGCGCTCCTCCAGGTGATCCCTACTTGGTACCGTCGCTTTGTGCGGCACTTTCTCTGCTGGGTGACGGCTGGCGGACGGCGAATCTTGGGCCGAGCTCTCCGTTTGAGGTGCTTCGAACTGCCGCCGTTCGGGCCAAGGCCAAACTGGTCTGGGTGAGCATTTCCGTCGAATCTCCCGAAGAGAGCATTCGTCCGGGCTTGGAAATGCTCTCCGAAACCATGCTGAGCATGAATGGCTCCGTGGTTGTGGGGGGCCGGAAGTTGCCCGAAGAACTCACCCGGGGCATTCCTGGAGTGCATGCTGCCTCAACGATGCGGGAAATGGTTCTGTTCTCCCGTGGACTTCGTGTCCCAAACACCTGACTTTCACCCATCTCTCTGTAGACTCTCTTTCGGTGGATCGAAGGATGAGCCATGGCTGAGTCGGAACTCCGAAGTGTACTTCTGCAAACGACTGGCCGCGGTCACCAAGCCATTTTTCATGCTCTGGTGGCCTTGTTCGCGGTGGCAGCAACTTCCGAATTGAACGGCCTTTGGCGGCATTCTTCGAAAGTTGGCAGGATGGCGCGGGCATTGGTCTGGTTTGCTTTACCCGCAACCCTCGCGGCAGCATTTTCGGGCTGGACCATGTCCGAGCCTGATCCAGTTTCTCAGGCAAAGGCCTCAAACGTGGAGTGGTATTGCTGGGCAGGAGTTGCTGTTCTCGCTTTGCCACTTTTGTGCGTGCTGTTGGGGCTGAAGACTTCCGCGATTCGGTGTGTTCTTTTTTGTGGTGCAACTGGTGGTGCTGTCACTGGCCACTTGGGATGCACCATGGGTTGGGGAGAGGGCTATTTGTTGGAGCCCACCCTGGTAGCTGGCTGCGTTTCGTACCACGGTCCAGAAAAGAAAAAAGGCGGACTCCGGCTGGAAACCATTGCTGAAGCATTCCGCGAAGGTGAAGAAGATCGGAGGACCATTCTCCCCGGTGAACCAGCCGGGATTTTGTTGGTCAAAAGAATCAAAGTGTCTGACAATGACGATGATGTGATACCACCGTGGGATGAACTTTTGACCAAAGAGAACATCTCGATAGTTCATCTATGGATCGCGCGAGGCGCGAATTACACCAATTGACCAACCCGAGGCAAGCATCACGATGACCGAGATCGCTTCGAATATCCCCAGATTTATGGTGTGCCCGTATTGCGGCAGCATGCATAAAGATCACTTGCCCGAAATCTGTGAGCATTGTCTTGGTCGACTTGATCCCGAAAGCCGGGAGCAAACCAGAGCAGATCTGGGTCCATGGTTTGTGCGGAGCGTTGAACGACCTTTTTCGCCAGGCATGAGTTACGAAACCCTTGTTCGTCAATTGGGTTTGGGACGAATTCGCTCCACCGATGTCATTCGTGGACCGACCACAAGTCAATTTTGGACCGTGGGCCGCAAGGTTCCTGGTCTGTCCCATCATTTTGGGTTGTGTCATGCGTGCCAAAATCCGGCCTCGTCAGAAGATAAAGCATGTAATGCGTGCGGCGTTTCATTTCGAGTCAACCTTGACCGAGATCGGATGGGTCTTGGCGGCGACGATGCTCAGGCTTCAGCCTTTGTGCAAGCAACAGATCTTCCTTTGATGCCAAAACAACCGGCCACCCCACCTCAGGTTGCGGATCTTGATTCCTCAGGGACCACCGAAGAATCAAGTTCTCGAACGTCCAGTCAACTTCGACGTGAACTGGTTGCGGCCCGTCGTAGACAAAATGCTTTGCATTGGCTGGTTGGTGCCATGATTCTTGGGGTCTTGTCGTTGTTGGTCCTGCAAGAGCTCAAATCACCAGTGGCGGTATCACCTGCACCTCCCGCACCACAGTCCACAACAAAGCCACCGACATTGACGCCCACAGCGCCCACCGCTTCAGCAGCAAATCTGGCTGAGGCCGCGATCGATGCTCCAGAGGACGTTGTCCAACAGATTCCATCAGATCCAGTCCTTACGGAGGGACTCCCAGATGAGCAATTGTCCTTGGATGACGCATTACGTTTGTATCAGCGTGCCGTTGATACCACCCGGAGCCCTCAAACTCGGCAAGCCGAATTGGGTGGTCTCGAAGTCGAAATTTTTTCGTTGATTTCATCCGCCCCTCCCGAACGAAGAGCGCAGTGGCAGACTCTGCAGAACTTGGTTCGTCAAGCAATTACGGATTTGCAAGCGGAACTTCGGTTGGCGCCGGAAGCTTCCAGAGTGACATTCCCCCATAGTTCCTAAGCATGACTGCTCCTGATTCGGCCAGTCGAAACTGGACTTCGGTCCACGACCGGTTTGGAAGATTCCATCCCGATCGATCCCACACTTGAAGCATCGTGTCATCGACCAGAACATGCGTCCATCCATCGTTCAAAAGTGAACTTGGATCGAGTTCATCAAAGGGTCCTGTGTCCCAAACCGTATGGCGATTCACCCGTGAGAAGCGCCACCCATCGGCAACGCCAACGCCAAGCACTCTGGCGGATTCGGGAAGTGACCGAACCTCCGCCATGGGACTTGGTGGGGCATCTGGGATGGGCGTTCGGCCATCCAACACCGCAGCTTGTCCAAATGCGGTCGTGGGCAGCCCTTGCTGCTGCCCCAGAAACGTCGCCATCGGCACCAAAAGCATGACCCAAACCACGCCATGAGGAAGCCGTGACAAGGGCCGAGCCGCAATGAGAGCAAAGAGCGGAAGCATGGGCACCAGAAATCTTGATTGGGCGTGGGTTAGGAGCACAAACACGGCCAGACCCAAGCCAATTGCAAGACTGTCTTTGATTCGATCACTTTTTGGTGCCATGCCCAGCCCAACCAGTACCAGCCAAGGCGTCACACTCCATTGCCAGTGTCCAGAAGATCGATAACCCAACCATTCAGTCCAGAGTGCGGCAAGAGAACCACCACCAGTATGGGCCGCTTCCCAATTGGCACTTTGGATTTCTGTCCAATGTCCAAGCCCAAAAACACCAGTCAATAACGGAAAAAATGGTGAGCCAACGGTGAGGGTATTGTCCAACAACCAAGGCATTGACACGACGGTTGCAATGCCAATGGACAGCAAAACAGGTTTGGGCTGTCGACGATTGGGTTCGGCGAAATACATCAACGCCAGAGGCAATGCCAACAACAGTGCCGCACTTGGTTTGGCCAAAGCAATGCCTCCCGCCAGAAGCCCCAGACAGCACGCTTGGCCAGAATTTTTCGATTCACGGAGATGCAGGGTCAATGCACAAGCAGGAAAAAGTACAAAAGCTTCGGTGTAGGCCATCGAGCCTGTCACCATGACCCAAGGTGTCATCAAGAAAACCAAAGCGGCGGCAGCATTCTTTTGACGCAGCAAACTGGCCGTATTGATCGTCAAGATCGCGCACAGCATTTGGGCGGCCAAGCCCGTGACATCATGGGTTCCTCCCGACAAGGCATGCAGATGGAGGAAGGCACCTTCGGCCCCTCCGGGCAGGCCGGAGTAAGCGTTGGTGGTGAGTGCCCCCATCCGACCCAGCGTCCACCAATCAGCTGGCAGTGCGAGGTGATAAGACAGCACGTCGTACCCGCCGAACTCGGTATCCCAGAGCCAGCCGGGAGGCACAAGTGCGGCAGTCCCCAGCACGGCCAAAGGCAGCATCCACGTCCATTCCATCTGTGGCCAACCCAAAGAGGATGGTGTCGACCGGCGATATCCCAAAAGTCCGAGGGCCAGCAATCCCCAAGCGGATGTGAGGTCCATCAGTCCCAGTCGGCCAAGACATTGGTCCAGAAAGACCAGTCCAACCACGCCCATCACCGGGCTCATTTCGGAAGACTTGGGCAACAGCCAGTGCCCGTAGCCTCGCGCGGACAGCCACCAGAGCCAAGCCAGCCCAAGTGAAGGCAGGGCATACAGCAAACCGCTCCCGATCTCGGTGGCCCCGCCCAGCCACAAAAGGAATGGCACCAACGCCAACGTGCACAGGATGGGCAGGATTGACCGTGGCATGGACTTTGCAGAGTACCTCTTCGGCCACTGGCCCTGCGGACAAGGAGGTCCCCGTGAAAGTCTCGATTTCGATCATTTTGACGCTCGTGACCACCACAGGTGGGGTGCTGGCGCAAGATTTGAGCGCAATACCTGCCGAACCCGCGACCATTCGCTTGGTGGATCTTTTGAGATTTCGAGATGAACAAGCTCGGGTCTTTGAAGGCGTGGGTCTCGTGACGGGTCTTGATGGCAGTGGGGACCGACTGAAGAGTGAAGATCGCCTTCGACCACTCGCCGGCGTTCTGGAGCGTCATGACGTTCCCTTCCTTCAAACCTTGGATTTGCTTAAGAGCGGGAATTCAGCCTTGGTCATGGTGCAGTGCAAAGTACCGGCTGCTGGTGGCACTGAAGGCGATCAATTTGATCTCACCGTAAGCACCCTGCTTGATGCCAACGATCTGGAGGGCGGGGTCTTGTTGACCACGTTGTTGCGAGATCCATTGCTGCCAAATTCGACTCCGACCATGCAAGCGAGTGGAGTGATTGAGTTGGCGGCGGAGATCTCGAGCCGTGGCTCCATTTTGGATGGTGCCCAACTCTTAAAACCAATTCTTCGTACCGCAATAGGGCACCTTCGTCATATGCGTGATCCAGATGGCTCCATCCGATTGACCCTCCGGGCCGCCTGGCGACATCCTTTGGTATTTGAGTACATCAATTCCAAGTTTGATTATGTCCTGCAGCCAGTGAACGAGGACTTTGGAGCGTTTGTGGTGCCGCCTGAAAAGGGGGCTGTGCTGAATGATGTCTTGAAGACACTGATTCCGATCAGCGATTTGCCGGCGGTGCGAAGGGTAGTCATCGACAAAGCCACACAATCTATTTTTACCAGCGGAAGCGTCATGGTCCGCCCGTTCCATTTCAGTGTTGACGGCATCAAATTGCTTCACGATCCGAGCCGTGGGGCGGATGCCCAACCCTTGGGAGAGGCGTTGGCCATGCTTGAAGATTTGGGGGCGACCGCCGAACAGCGGATTGCGTTCATCCGCCAAGCCGACGAAGCCAGTGCGCTCTTTGGGGAGGTCGTCGAACAATGATGTCGTCCTTGCCCACAATTGTTGAAGCTTCCTCGTCCACTTACGAGCGGGCCGATGCCGCCGCGCGACAGTTGGTGGGGCAAGCGTTCTTGGTTCCCCTCCTGAAGGAAGTCCGGGAATCCACTTCCGCGCACGGCATTTTTTCTCCAGGGGTAGCCGAAAAGCGTTTTGGTCCCATTGTGGACCACCAGATGGCCGACGCGTTGATGTCAAGACTCGATCTGGATGTCGTTACCAATGTCCGCCAACACATGCTGAACAAAGAAACCCAAAAGACGGAGGTCAACTCCTGATGGCCACCAAGTTGGAACGTTTAAGCACTGTGCTCCAAGCGCAGCATCAAGCTTGGTCGGAATTGGAATCGGTCCTTTCAACGAGAAGACTAGCGCTGCGCACCGGAGACATCGAAGGCGTCACCAAGGACAGTCGCCGCGAACACGTCATCGCCGAGACGTTGCGTCAATTGGATGCCGAACGCGTGGAGTTGGCCACAGACCTAGGGGCTTCAACCATCGATGATCTTTTGGGCCAACTCCCTGAGTCTGAACAAGACAACCTCAATCAACTGCGCGAAGGCATTCAATTGGCCGCGGCTCGCGTGGCTGAGGCCTACGCCGTGCTTCGTGATGCGACTGCACGTATTTCTGGCATCGTTCGTGGTGCCGCCCAAACTGTGAAAGAGACCGAGCTTGGGGCGCAGCCTTGGGCTCGTTCAGGTCGGATTCCACAAACTTCTTTTTCTCTTGGACTTCGGGTGGAGGCCTAACGATGCTCGGTGGATTCCAAATTGGTCGCTCCGCACTGCTGACTTCCCAGCGAGCCATGCAGGTCACGGGTCAGAACTTGGCCAACGCGGCCACCATTGGGTACCGACGCCGCACGGTGGAACTTACGTCTCTAGGGGCGAGAAACGGCGTGTTCTCCGGTCAAGGCGTTGGCATTTCGTCGATCCGTCGCGAACTCGATCCCGCCCTCGCAGCGCGATTGCGTGGGGCGCTGTCCATGGAAGTGGCCAACGGTACGGAATACACCTATCTGTCCCAAGTCGAAGCCTTGCAAGACGCGCTTGGCGACAACAACTTGAGCTCTGAGTTGACAGCGTTCTTTAACGCTTTCAGCAATCTTGCCGACAATCCATCCGATGACGCCCTGCGTGGTTTGGCGGTCTCTCGTGGTACGGCCCTGGCGGACCGTGTCAATCGGTTGCACGAGGATTACCTCAACGCTCGAACAAACCTCGACGCAGATCTTTCGGCGAGTGCAGGACAAATTGATCAACTCTTGACTGACATTGCCACCCTCAACGGAGAGATTGTTCAATCTCAGGATGGTGACGTCTCGGCTTTGCAGGACCAGCGTGATCTCAAACTCGATGAACTGGCCCAGTTGGTTGAGATCGATGTGATCGGTCAGCCCGCGGGTTCCGTGACCGTCCAGGTGAATTCCATTCCGGTGGTTTTGGGCAACCAAAGTCTGGGATTTGAATTTGAAAGAACGGACGGCGGTATCGAACTTCGTACCAAGGATGGCACCATTTTGAATCCCACTGGGGGTGAAATCGCGGCCCTTCGCCGTCAGGATGCGGAAACCATTCAGCCCGCTCTGGATGCTTTGGAGTCGCTCACCAACCAGTTGGTGTTCCAAGTCAATCGTGCCCACAGCTCGGGGCAAGGAACGGTTGGTTGGGAAGTGGCGCAAGGATTCAGCTTGGGCGACCGCACTGTCCCGTTGGCCGACCTTGGCTTGCCCGTCACACCAGCTCCAGGTGGGTTCTCACTGCATGTTCTGGATCCCGATACCGGTGATCGCGTCACCCGTACGATTGGCATTGATCCAAGCACCATGAGTGTGGACGACATTGTTGACGCCGTGAATGCCGCGGCCGGAGATCTGGGTGTGGTGGCTTCAGCGGATGATGGTGGCCGTCTGACCCTCACAGCGCCTACGGGCCGGACGCTGCAGTTTTCCGACGATCCGACTGGTGTCTTGGCAGCCATTGGTATCAATTCATACTTTGAAGGTAGCGCTGGGGACCTGGCGGTCCGCTCAGCTTTGGTGGATGACCCACGATTGTTGGCGGCAGGTTCCAACTTGGAAGAAGGCTCCAATGGCACCGCATTGTTGATGGCGCAGTTGGGAGACCTTGACAACGATGCATTGGGCGGGCGGTCGTTGCAAGATTTCTGGATCACGCACGTGGATGATGTTGCGGTCCGAACGGCATCGGCACGTAACGCGTTGCAAGCGTCATCGATCGTGCGTGAAAATCTCGATTTGGCCATGCAACAGCGGTCCGGTGTGAGTATGGATGAGGAACTGCTGAATTTGACCACTTGGCAGAACCAATATCAGGCCGCCGCTCGCTTCTTAGAAACCCTTGATGAAACCATGCAGGAGTTGCTCCGCTTGGCGTGAGGTCCATGATGAGTTTGAATCCCATCGCATCTCGAGTTCCTACCCTTCTGTCTGGCCGTCTGATGGGCGGATCCATCGCGCAAACGCAGCGTGAAATGTTGGACTTGCAGTTGGGCTTTGCTTCGGGCACACGTTTGCAACGAGGAAGTGATGATCCTCGGGCCACCCGAGCCATTCAGTTGTTGCAGAGTTCGATGGATCGTCGAGACCAGCGTCTCAATGCGATCTCTTGGGGTGAAGCTGTTTTGGGACGGGTGGACACCAGCTTGTCTTCTTTGACCGATCTGGTCACCGAAGCCCGAGCTCTTGCGGTCGGGCAAAGCGATGATTCCGCGGACGCCGATTCACGTGCCGCACAAGCGGTGGTTGTGTCATCCATGATCGATCAACTGTTTGCCGAAGCCAACGCCGACTGGCAGGGGTTACACATTTTTGGTGGTCAAAATGGTGGACAACGACCATTCGCTTCTTTCTTGGGTGGTGTTCGCTATCTGGGATCTGGCGCTGGACTGGTCAACGACAATGGGTTGGGTTTGCCGATCACACTGTCGGGTGACGAAGCTTTTGGCGCTGTAAGTGCTCGCGTTGCGGGACAAGTCGATTTGAATCCTGCCCTCTCCAATGGGGTGTACCTCGAAGATCTCAGTGGAGTGGATGGCGAAGGTGTTACCGGGGGGGTTGTTGCACTCACGGTGGGAGCCAACACCACTGAAGTTGATCTCAGTGGTGCCGCAACCGTCGGTGAAGTTCTCGACCGCTTGCAAGCGGAACTGGACAACATTGCCCCAGGATCCACGGTCTCAACCGATGGCAGCCGATTCAGCTTTACGGTGGCGGGGGCCGATGATCTTACGGTTGTTGGTGTTGCCGGAGATGTTGGCTCAGGTCTTGGCCTTGAAGGCACCTTTGTTGCAGGAGCAACCACCACCGGTGGCGACACGCAACCCAAATTGCTCGGCCGGACCCGGATTGCCGACCTCGAAGGTCTGTCGGGGCCGTTGGGCAGCATTCGGCTTGAGAACGGCGGAAATGTCCAAGCAATTGACCTTTCGGGAGCCGAAACCATTGCTGATCTGCAGAACTTGATCGACTCGGCGGATCTGGGGATTCGCCTCGAAGTAGTGCAGGACGGCACCCTTTCCATGTTGAACGAAGTTTCGGGGACCTGGATGAGTGTTGGTGAGGATGGTGGCGACACCGCCACGCTCCTTGGACTGCGCTCGATGGGGCTCGACACACCACTTTCCGTCTTCAATGACGGTGACGGAGTGCCTATCCGCTCAGGAAGTGTTGATCCTGAGACTGGGTTACCAGACCCAGCCGCTGACGTTGATTTCACCATCAGTTTGGCCGACGGTCGTGCGTTCGAAGTTGACTTGGCGGGTGCTGAAACCGTGGGCGATGTCCTCGCGGCTTTGCAGGCCGCCGCAGGGGCCGCGACCCCTCCCATCGGCCCAGGTGAATTCACGGCGGAGTTCGCAAGCACGGGCAACGGGATTGTGTTGACCGACAACTCGGGAGGTGTGACTGGCACCTTCACGGTCACGCCGGCCAACGGTTCGCGGGCCGCACAAGCGTTGGGTTTGCTGGCTCCGGTCTCAGGGAATGTGATTTCGGGTGAAGATCGCTCGATGGTCGCAGTCGAGTCACTGTTTACGCACCTGAAGGCTTTGGAACGGGCACTGCTTCAGAACGACAACTGGTCGATTGAGCGCGCGGCCAAAGATCTTCAGGATGATTTGGATCGATTGATTGACGTTCGGGGTGCGGCGGGTGCCCGAGGCGAACGGCTTCTTCTGGCCAAAGATCGCGAATCGGAACTGTCCATCATGGAAGCATCTCTGCTTGGTGAAGCGCGTGACTTGGATTTGACCGACGCCGCCCTGCAATTGACGAATTTAGAACAACAGCTGCAAGCCACGTTGGCGGTAACAGCAAGAATGCAGCAACTCACGCTGCTTAATTGGCTCGGATAGAGCCGATATCCGAGTGCCGTGTTGAACAACCTCGCAGCACGGTCGGCAGGAGGCACGTCCCAATCGCGCTGATTGGGAGTCTAGGAAGGACGAGGTTTAGAGGATGTGTTTGATGTCCAATCTTGAAATCGAGACCACCCGATTCGGTAAGGTCACTGTCAACGGCGACCGAGTGCTCGAGTTCCCATCCGGACTGCTGGGCTTTGCCCACGCGACCCGTTGGGTTTTGTTGCAGCCCGATGAGGAGGGCTGCTTTTATTGGTTCCAATCTTGTGATCAGGAAGATTTGGCCTTTGTGGTCACGGATCCCCAATACTGGGTTCCCGACTTTGAGGCGATCATCCGGCGTGAACAGCTGGAAGAGCTTGGAGCCAACCAGATTGAGGATGCGCAAGTATTTGTCATTGTCAACCGGTACCAAAACACCCTGACCGCAAACCTCCAAGGACCCTTGGTGATTGGTACGGCCTCACGACGCGGCATGCAGTTGGTTTTGGCCGAAAAGCGTTGGACCACGCGTCACGTCATTGTGGAACTCGAAGCCGCCAGCGCTGCGCGGACCGCATAACTGTTGCCTGATTGTTGGTGGTCCACCCGCCACCATCTTTCACCTCAGCACGAGAGCCAGGAAGGAACCGAATGCTCGTACTGTCTAGACATCGCGATGAAACCATCATGCTTGGTGACGACATTGAAGTCACCGTCGTCGATATCCGCGGCGACAAAGTCCGCTTGGGGATCCGGGCCCCTGAAGCGGTCACCGTGCACCGCAAGGAGATATGGGAGGCCATTCGGCAGGAAAACGAGCGGGCGGCTTCCAGTGAAACCATCCCTCAGTTCGCCGGTGAGCAGTCGCCCCAGCTGAGAATTGCCCCCGCGGGGGTCTCCAAGCGGAAGGCCTGATTCAGAGATCGGACCGAAAAGAGTCCGATAACTTCAAAAAGTCCGGAAAAGTCGATCCAGAATTGAGGAAGACTCCCAATTGGACCGATAGAACGACCAGCCGACGCGATGTGTTCGCGTCATTCCCGGCGGAGTCCGGGGAGCCGAGTCAAATTTTGAGGGCAGGAAGCCGCGTCCGTTCAAGACCCCCGAAGGAATGGGGGCATTCTCTTTCGGAGCAATCATGTCCAGCATCAACACCAACGTCTCCTCCATGCTCGCCCGTCGGGTGCTCGGCCAACAGCAGTCGATGATGACCCAGACCCTCGAGCGTCTCTCCACCGGTGTCTCCATCAACCGTGGATCCGACAACCCTGCCGGCCTCATCGCCTCGGAAAGCCTCCGAGCCGAAAAAGCCTCCATCAATGCCGCCATCGGCAATGCCGAACGAGCCGAGCAAATGGTCAACATCGCCGAGGGTGGTCTCCAAGAGATCAACAACCTCTTGGTCGAACTCCAATCTTTGGTTGGTCAGTCGGCCAACGAAGCAGGCCTCTCCTCCGACGAACGTGCGGCCAACCAGCAGCAGATCGATTCGATCCTCTCCACGATCGACAGCATCGCCAGCTCCACCGAATTCAACGGTCAGAAGCTCCTCAACGGTGGCTTTGACTACACCTTTGACAGCAACTTCAATGACGAGATCTGGACCTACGCCAGCGTGAACAGCGCAAAGTTCTCAGGTTCCGACCCCCTCGCCGTCAAAATCTCGGTCCAAACCAAGGCCGAGCAAGCCGTTCTCTACTTCGAGACTGGTGCAGAGTTTGACGCAGACGCCGATGGTGACTTCGACGGTACCGAAACTCGCACGGTTGAAATCAGCACCTCTCAAGGTGTGCAGCAATTCACTTTTGCAGAGGGTACGGAACAAGAAGACATCATTGCGGCCCTGAATTCCTACGGCGAAGAGCTCGGTTTCTCAGCGGCCCAAGACACAACCGATACCAACTTCATTGCCATCACCAGCACCAACTATGGTTCTGCTGAAAGTATTCGTGGTCGAGAAATTCAGTCCAACTTTGGTTCCTTCACCACCGACGTCACCGTGGCTTCCGTCGACGATGCTGCCGGCACCGGAGTGGACCTGGGCGCACTGATTAACGGTGTGCAAGCCGTGACCAATGGTCTGAACGCTCGCGTCTCCACCGGCAACCTCGATATTGAGTTGACCTTGAACGGCGCTTCGAACACCAACGCTGTGGACGCAGATAACGAATTCCAGATCACTGGTGGTGGTGCGAACTTCAACTTCTCCCCCTCGGTTGACGATGCTGGTAAGACCGCCATCGGCATCAAGACCGTCGGCTCCCAGTTCTTGGGCAATGGCGTCGCCGGATACTTGGACGATCTTAAGTCCGGTGGGAGCGCCAGCGTCGATGGTGGCAGCACGACTTCCGCTCAGGAAATCATCGACTTGGCCATCAAGCAAGTCTCGGCCCAACGTGGTCGACTCGGTGCCTTCAGCAAGAACACCGTGGGTTCGACCATCAAGAACCTCGGCGTCAGCCTTGAAAACACCGCGGCTGCAGAGTCCGCCATCCGTGATACGGACTACGCCTTCGAGACTGCAGAACTCACTCGTCTGCAGATCATGAACCAAGCGGCGACCCAGGCTTTGGCCCTCGCCAACAACGCACCCACCGCGGTGCTCAGCCTTCTCGGCTAATCCCGGAGGGAAGAGAGAGTCCTCCACGCGGCGGTCCATTGGGCCGCCGCTTTTTTGTTTTAGGAGATCTTGCCGAGGGCGTGATCGACGTCTTCCAAAAGGTCTTCGGCCTCTTCAATGCCGCACGAGAACCGCACCAATCCGTCGTCGATACCCAACGCCGCCCGGTCCGCCGCGGGGACTGAGGCGTGGGTCATGATGGCCGGATGCTCAATCAAGCTTTCCACGCCGCCCAAACTTTCCGCCAAGGTGAACAGGTTGACCGACTCGAGGAAGCTTCGTGAAGCGTCGAGACCACCGGCCAATGTTGCGGTGATCATGCCACCACCGGAACGCATTTGCTGTTGCGCGATGGCGTGTTGAGGGTGGGAGGCCAGGCCCGGATACACCACGCGCTCGACTTTTGGATGCGCTTCGAGCATGGTGGCCAGCTTCATACCGGTCTCCGCATGCCGGGCCATCCGAATGCCCAACGTCTTGGTGCCCCGCAAGTTCAAGTAGGCATCCATAGGCCCAATCACGGCGCCAACTGAGTTTTGCAAGAAGCGCAACTTTGTGGCCAGCTCAGGATTCCCGGTCACCAAGACACCACCCACCACGTCAGAGTGGCCGCCAAGGTATTTGGTTGAAGAGTGCATCACCACGTCAATGCCATGGGTCAGGG